>ODAI010470565.1_pt1 | contig 26416 bp, 14 predicted proteins | sample 1539321 | NCBI WGS metagenome assembly ODAI01 (sample SAMN02144231, study PRJEB22623) | gut metagenome | biome: sheep rumen | host: Ovis aries | place: New Zealand
GATCGGGCATTTATTATTACTGGGGAATTGGTTTTTGCAGTGAATTCATTTTTGCAGGTAATTCATCCGGACTTGGAATGTATTTTTGCAGGGAACTCATCCGGAACTGGAATTCATTTTTGCAAAATTGCTTTCTGTGGGAGGAGTTTATCTATGGAATTGAAGGTCTGTCATCTTTATCCGGATGTCCTGAATCTATATGGGGACCGCGGGAATATAATGTGCATGAAAAAGAGGCTGGAGTGGCGCGGGATCGGATGCAGCGTGGACAACGTCGGAATCGGCGGAAAGAATGACCTTACTGCCTATGATCTGTTTTTTATCGGAGGCGGACAGGATTTTGATCAGGAGATCCTGCTGGAAGACCTGCGCCTGCGCAAAGGGGGACAGATCCGTGACGCCCTCGAGGATGGAAAAGTTTTTTTATGCATCTGCGGCGGTTATCAGATGATGGGGCATTATTATAAGACTCCGGACGGGCATTATTGTCAATTTTTGGGAGCCATCGATTTTTATACGGTCGGGGGAGAGAAGAGAATGATCGGAAACTATGCCTACCGGCTCGGGGAGGAATCAGGAGGGGAAACTGTTGTCGGGTTTGAAAACCACAGTGGAAGGACGTATCTGGGAAAGGGCCTTCGGCCGCTGGGAACTGTGCTGAGAGGTTTTGGTAATAATGGAGAGGACAGGACAGAAGGTGTCAGGTACAAAAACGCTTTCTGTACTTACAGCCACGGCCCTGTCCTGCCCAAAAATCCGGCATTCGCGGATGTGATTCTGGAGACGGCACTTTCCAGGAAATACGGAAGCTGCAGTCTGGAGCCTCTGAAGGACGGTTTCGAGAGGCTGGCTCATGATACCGTCCTGCGGCAGGTCCTTAGGCCGTTATGGCTTCCCGGAAAATAAGGGGGAGCCGGAGGTGGGTAGGAAGGAGACAAAGAACCGTCCCTTGTCTCCTTCTTCCTTTAAATACTTTTGGCGGCAGCGCCGACAAATCCCAGGAACAAGGGATGCGGCCTGTTCGGACGGCTCTTGAATTCGGGATGGTATTGGACACCTACAAAAAATTCCTGGTCCGAGAGCTCTATTGTCTCTACGAGCCTGTCGTCCGGTGAAAAACCGCTTAAGGTCAGGCCGCATTCAGTCAGTATACTGCGATAGTCGTTATTGAATTCGTATCTGTGACGGTGCCGTTCGGAGATTTCAGATTTTCCGTAACAGCGTTCCATGATCGTGCCCGGAGTGATGAGACAGGGATAAGCACCTAGACGGAGGGTGCCGCCTTTGTCAATGTCATCACTCTGCCCGGGCATAAAATCGATCACCTTGTGTCTGCACTGCTCATCGAATTCCCCGGAATTGGCATCAGGGATTCCGGCCACGTGGCGGGCAAATTCAATGACGGCGACCTGCATTCCCAGGCAGATTCCCAAATAGGGAACATGATTTTCCCTTGCGTATTTTGCGGCCAGGATCATTCCTTCGATCCCCCTGCAGCCAAAGCCGCCGGGCACCAGGATTCCGCCCAGACCGGAAAGGACTTCAGCTGCGTTGCTTTCAGAGATTCCTTCGGAATCGATCCACCGGATCCGGACCCGGACCTTGTGGCAGAACCCTGCATGATGGAGGGCTTCCGCTACTGAGAGGTAGGCGTCGTGCAGACCGGTGTATTTGCCGACCAGACCGATCTCGACATGTCGGGAACCGGCCTTGTTGATCCGGTCTACCATTTCCTTCCACTCCGTCAGGTCCGCTTCCGGGACGGAAAGCCCCAGTTCCCGGCAGACAACCCCGGAGAAACCGGATTTCTCCAGCATCAGCGGCGCTTCATAAAGATTGGGCAGGGTGATGTTTTCGATGACACAATCGGGCTTGACATTGCAGAAGAGGGCGATCTTGCGGAAAATGGATTCTTCCAGAGGTTCATCGCATCGGAGTACGATGAGATCGGGATTGATTCCCATACCCTGAAGTTCCTTGACGGAATGCTGTGTCGGTTTGGATTTGTGTTCCTCCGGGCCGCGCAGATAGGGAACCAGTGTGACATGGATAAACAAGCTGTTCTCCCGGCCGGTCTCCAGAGAGATTTGACGGACAGCTTCTATAAAGGGCTGGGACTCGATGTCGCCGATGGTGCCGCCGATTTCAGTGATGATCACATCGGCGCCGGTCTTTTTTCCGACCCTGTAGACAAAGTCCTTGATCTCGTTTGTGATGTGGGGAATCACCTGCACGGTGGAGCCCAGGTATTCGCCGCGGCGCTCTTTGTTCAGGACGTTCCAGTAAACTGTCCCTGTCGTCAGATTCGAGTATTTGTTCAGGTCCTCGTCGATGAAACGCTCGTAGTGGCCAAGGTCCAGGTCCGTCTCTGCCCCATCCTCTGTGACATAAACTTCCCCGTGCTGATAGGGACTCATGGTCCCCGGATCAACATTGATATAGGGATCAAGCTTCTGTGCCGCCACCTTCAGACCCCGGGCCTTCAGAAGCCTCCCCAGGGAAGCGGCGGTGATTCCCTTTCCCAGGCCGGAGACCACACCTCCGGTCACAAAAATATATTTAGGCATAGATATTGTCTCCTTATTCCCGTCCTGCTGTCATTTTGGCATGAAAAAAGGCAGGGGCGCCTTTCGCTTTTACACAAAAGACGCCCTTGCCTTTACGCGTGGTATTCTACACCGCCTCATTCTACTGTGTCAAGCGGGAAAACATCCGGGGAAGACCTGTCTCCGAACCGTCCCCTGCCGAACCGTCCCTGTCTCCCGTCCCCGGAATTACCTATTGACATTTACTCCACGGTTTGCGATAATCCAATTCATAAATTGAAATAATCGTATACATGAATACAAAAAACGGCAAAGGCGCCGCATTTGCGGGGATGATCTCCCCGGGAAAGCGCCTCTGCCGTTTTTTTGCGTGATAGACAAATCTTCAGGAGGTTAATATGTGCTCTATACTTGCTTACTGCGGCGCCGGAGCTGATCCGGGCACGATCGCAGAGATGATGGAAAAAACAATCAGCAGAGGACCTGATGATACCAGGATTCTGAATACAGGTAATGGATATCTGGGATTTAACCGTCTTTCCATCATGGGTCTGACTCCGGAGGGCATGCAGCCTTTCACACGGAGGGGTTCCGCTGTGGTCTGTAATGGTGAGCTGTATGGATTCAGGAGGATGCGGGAGATACTGATCAGACAAGGCTTTTCTTTCCAAAGTGATTCGGACTGCGAGATCATCCTGCCCATGTATGAGGAGTTCGGCGTGGAGATGTTCCGTCTGTTTGATGCGGAGTTCGCGCTTGTGCTCTATGACGCGGACACAGGAAGGTACATTGCCGCCCGTGATCCTGTCGGGATCCGTCCTCTTTATTATGGAAGCGACAAAAACGGGATTCCCGTTTTTTCATCGGAACCCAAGACCCTGGTGGGAGCCTGCGACAGAATTATGCCCTTTCCGCCCGGTCATTACGCAGTGATCAGTGCGTCCGCGGGAGGAAAGGAAGAAGCTCCTGCCATCGAACTGCATGAATACCGCCGGATCTGGGAGGCTGACCATGTCTGTCATGACGACATGGATATGATCGCGCGAAGCATCCATGACAAACTGACCTATGGAATTGAAAAAAGGCTGGACGCGGATGCTCCGGTGGGCTTTCTTCTCTCCGGGGGGCTGGATTCTTCTCTGGTCTGCGGTGTTTCTGCAAAGATTCTGGACAAACCCCTGCAGACATTTTCCATCGGTATGGATATCGATGCCATTGATTTAAAATATGCCCGTCAGGTGGCGGAATATATCGGCAGCAACCATCACGAAGTCATCATGACCAGGGAGGATGTCATTGCCGCCCTGGAACCCGTGATCGCTGCCCTGGGAACCTGGGACATCACGACGGTGCGGGCTTCCATCGGCATGTACCTTGTCTGCAAGTGGATCCATGAAAACACGGACATCCGCGTGATCCTGACCGGTGAGATCTCCGATGAAATCTTCGGCTACAAGTACACGGATTTTGCCCCCGACGCGGCCTCTTTCCAGAAGGAATCCGAGAAAAGGATCCGGGAGATCCACATGTATGACGTCCTCCGTGCGGACCGCTGTATCAGCGTCCACTCCCTCGAAGCCCGCGTTCCCTTCGGAGACCTGGACTTTGTGTCCTATTGCATGGCTATCGATCCGGAAAAGAAGATGAACCGCTATGGCATCGGTAAATATCTGCTCCGTCACGCCTTCGAAAAGGACAATCTGATCCCCGGGGACATACTCATGCGTGAAAAGGCAGCCTTCTCAGACGCGGTGGGCCACTCCATGCGCCGCGACCTCATGGAATATGCCGAATCTCTGTACACCGATGAGGAATTCGAGGCAGGGCGCCGCAAATACACCCATGCAAGACCCTTTACAAAAGAATCCCTGCTCTATCGGGAAATTTTCGAAAAATACTATCCGGGGCAGGCGGAGATGGTCGCTGATTTCTGGATGCCCAACAAGAGCTGGGAGGGGTGTGATGTCAACGACCCTTCCGCCAGCGTCCTCTCCAACTATGGCGCCAGCGGAATCTGATCGCACAGCCTGGTCAGAGATGTGTGAGTACACAACCGGCTCTGAGTCAATGAACGGAGGTCATAACGAAAAAATGAAAGAAAAAAGAAGGCGCAAAGTCATTCTGGAGGATGGCCGGGAATTCTACGGATACGCATTCGGAAGTCATCAGGACAGGGTGTGCGAGATTGTTTTCAACACATCCATGACAGGCTATCAGGAGATTCTTTCCGACTTGTCCTATACCGATCAGGCGGTCGTCATGACCTATCCCCTGATCGGGAACTATGGAATGGCCGCTGGGGATTATGAATCGGACACTCCCTCGATCGGAGCCATGATCGTCCGCGAATATAATGAGGAGCCCTCCAATTTCCGCAGTCTGCAGACTCTGGGGGAGGTGATGGAAAAAAACGGCATTCCCGGGATCACCGGAGTGGATACCCGCGCTCTGACCCGTTCGATCAGGGACTATGGAACCCGGAAAGCCCTCCTCACGGATGCCTCTACGCCCACAGCCCTTGGCCTGGAAATATTGAAGAATACAGTTCTTGCGTCCGACGCAGTCTCCCGTGTGAGCTGCAGGCAGAGGTGGGAATCTTTTCCGGTGCCTGTAGCTGTAGAAGGAAGGCACGGGGATATTGCGGCGGCCATTACGAAAAAGAATCTGCATGTCGCTGCCATAGACTGTGGTATGAAGCGGAATATTGTCCGCTCTCTGAACAGGCTGGGCTGCCATGTGACGATCGTGCCCTGGAATACGGGTGCTGACGAGATCCGGTCTCTGCGCCCTGACGGGATTCTGATTTCCAACGGTCCCGGAGATCCGACGGATGTACCTGAGACGATTGCAGCCGTCCGCGCCCTGCTCGGCAGCTGTCCCGTTTTCGGGATCTGTCTGGGCCATCAGATTTTGTCCCTGGCTTACGGAGCCCGCACTTACAAACTCAAATTCGGACACCGGGGAGGCAACCATCCGGTCAAAAATCTGGAGACCGGAAAGATTGAGATCACTTCCCAGAATCACTCCTATGCCATTGAGCAGGACAGCCTTCCGTCGACGCCTCTGAAGGCGACGCATATCAACCTTCTGGATCAGACCATAGAAGGTGTGGAGTGCGCGGCGGACCGCGCCTTCGGCGTGCAATATCACCCCGAGAGCGCCCCCGGGCCTCAGGACAGCGCCTACCTGTTCGGCAAGTTCCTGAGAGCTATGCAGGTCTGACCCCGGAGCTTCCGTGCAGGACTGACCCCGGAGCGCCCATGCGGGGCTGATCCTTGGCTTTCCACTCAGGGATAATCCCGGAGCTCTCATAAATGGTCTTATCAATGGCCGCAGTTGCCGGTCAGTGCACTCCATGCGTTTATTCAGGGACTTTGATCTGAAAAGGAGCGCATTGACACATTTTTTAAACACATCTCAAAAAACATAGTCTGGTGACAATGGATACAGGAGGCGGAGCATGCCCAAGAGAAAAGAAATCAACAAAGTCCTTGTAATCGGATCCGGTCCGATCGTGATCGGACAGGCGGCGGAGTTTGATTATGCCGGTACCCAGGCCTGTCTGGCCCTGAAAGAGGAAGGGTGCGAAGTGATCCTGTGCAACTCCAATCCGGCAACGATCATGACGGACACATCGATCGCGGACAAGGTCTATATGGAGCCTCTGACTCTGGAATACATCGCCAGAATCATCCGTCTGGAACGGCCCGATGCCATTCTTCCGGGCATAGGAGGTCAGACCGGCCTGAATCTGGCTGTACAGCTGGAGAAAAAAGGTGTGCTGGCCGAATGCCGGACGGAGCTTCTGGGCACAAAGAGCAGCTCTATTGAGAAGGCAGAGGACCGCGAGCTTTTTAAAAAGCTGTGTGAGGAACTCGGGGAGCCGGTCCTTCCTTCAGAGATTGCCCACAGTATAGAAGAGGGACTGGAATCCGCCCGCCGGATCGGCTATCCTGTCGTCCTTCGCCCGGCTTTTACCCTGGGCGGCACCGGCGGAGGATTTGCGGAAACCGAGGAGGAATTTCTGTCTCTCATGAAAAATGCCCTGTCCCTGTCCCCTGTGCAGGAGGTCCTGATCGAAAAGAGCGTCAAGGGCTTCAAAGAAATCGAATATGAAGTCATGCGGGACAAAAATGACACGGCCGTCACCATCTGCAACATGGAAAATATCGACCCGGTGGGCATCCACACCGGAGACTCCATCGTGGTCTGTCCTTCCCAGACACTCACCAACAAGGAATACCACATGCTCCGGGACAGTGCCCTCCGGGTAATCCGCGCGCTGGAGATCGAGGGCGGCTGCAACGTGCAGTTCGCCCTGGACCCCGGCTCTTTTCAATACTACCTGATCGAGGTGAACCCCCGTGTGTCCCGTTCCTCCGCCCTGGCTTCCAAAGCCAGCGGCTATCCCATCGCCCGGGTTTCCGCCAAGATCGGAATCGGGATGACCCTGGATGAAATCATGCTGGCCAACACCCCGGCCTGCTTTGAGCCCGCCCTGGACTATGTGGTCACCAAAATGCCCCGCTTCCCCTTTGACAAGTTCGCCGACGCCAATAATACCCTCTCGACACAGATGAAGGCCACCGGTGAAGTGATGAGCGTCGGAAGGACTATGGAGGAGAGTCTTTTGAAGGCGGTCAGGGCTCTGGAGACCGGCCATTTCCATCTGTATGATCCCAAATTTGACTGCATGGAAAAAAAGGACCTGCTGCGGTACATTCACGAGAGCCGGGATGACAGGATCTTTGCCATCGCAGAGCTCCTTCGCGATGCGGCTGGAGACAGAGAGGCAGAAAAAAGGAAAACGGACAAGGAGGCAGAGAAAGCTGCAGAGAAAAGAGTAGAAACAGCAGCGGAGAAAGCGGAAGAGAAGAGGGTTGAAACAGCAGCGGAGAATGCCAAAGAGAAAAGGGCAGAAACAGCAGCGGAGAAAGCGAAGGAGAAAAAGGCAGAAATAGAGGCGGAGAAAGAAGCAGAAAAAGAGATATTTGAAAGCACAGGGATCGATCCTCTTTTTCTACGTGTTTTCCGGAAAATTGTGGAGGAGGAAGAATGTCTGCGGCAGAATCCGGGAGATCCCGGGGAACTGTGGAGAGCCAAACGTATGGGCTTTTCCGACCGCGCAATCGCTATGTTCTGGAACATGGATGAAGAAGAGATTTTTTCCTTCCGCCAGGAAAAAAAGATTCTTCCGGTCTACAAGATGATCGATACCTGCGCCTCCGAATTTGAGAGCTATGTCCCTTACTTTTACTCCACTTATGAGGAGGAGAACGAGGCCCTTCCCGAAAGAGATTCAGAGAACAGATTCACAGAAGAACCCTATACAGAAGGAACTTACACAGAAGAACCTTGTATTGAAAAACAATATAAGGAAAAGGGCTATATCGGAGATTCGGACAACGGACGCAGGAAAGACTCTTGTATGGAAAAGGATGACGCAGGCAGCGGCATCAGGAAGATCATCGTTCTGGGATCGGGACCGATCCGGATCGGCCAGGGGGTGGAATTTGATTATTCAACAGTCCACGCCGTCCAGACCATTCGAAGGGCGGGTTATGAAGCCATCATTATCAACAACAATCCGGAGACGGTGTCCACGGATTACACCTGCTCCGACAAACTTTATTTCGAGCCTCTGACCGTCGAGGACGTAATGAACGTAATCGCGATGGAAAAACCTGAGGGTGTCATTGCAACCCTGGGCGGGCAGACAGCCATCAACCTGGCTGAGCCCCTTCGCAAAAGAGGCGTCAAGATCATCGGAACAGACTGCGATGCCATCGAGCGGGCGGAAAACCGGGACTGCTTTGAAAAGCTTCTGGAGGAACTGGAGATTCCTCAGCCCAAAGGCCATGCTGTCACATCTGTCGAAGCGGGCATCCGGGCTGCCGCTGAGATCGGCTACCCGGTTCTGGTTCGGCCCAGCTTTGTCCTGGGCGGAAGAGCCATGCAGATCGTCGGCAAGGAGGAGGAATTGTACGAATATCTTCAGACTGCCGTTGAGATTGATGCCGACAAGCCTGTCCTCGTGGACAAATATATCCGGGGCAAGGAAGTGGAAGTGGACGCGGTCTGTGACGGGGTCGATGTTTTTGTGCCGGGCATCATGGAACTGGTCGAGAGGACCGGCGTGCACTCCGGCGATTCCATCAGCGTCTATCCCCCCTACAGCCTTTCCTCCTCTGTCCGGGAGCTGGTTCTTGACTATACCAAGAGGCTGGGACTGGGAATCGGGATCCGGGGGCTTTTTAACATTCAGTTTATCGTGGACCGCGATGACCGGGTCTATATTATCGAAGTAAACCCCAGATCCTCCAGGACAGTACCTTTCCTCTCCAAAGCCACCGGCTGGAGCCTGGCGGACATCGCGACACTGGTGAGTCTGGGTGTGTCCCTGCGGGAGCAGGGGATCACCCGGGAGGCAGTTGGAACAAGGAAAACAACAGACTTTACGGCCGCGTCTTCCGCCCGGAATATCTCTGCATCCGCAGGGCAGGGAAGTGTTCCGGGCCCGGCCAGGCAGGGGCCGCAGGAATCCGCCGCATCCGCCAATCATGCAAATCGTTCCGGTCAGCAGGCTCTGCCTGCCATTTACCCTGTGGAAAAAGAACGCTGTTATGTCAAGGCACCGGCATTTTCTTTTTCCAAGCTTGCGGGCATGGATGCCTACCTTTCCCCCGAGATGAAATCCACCGGGGAAGCTATCGGCTATGACAAAAAGCTCCACAGAGCCATGTATAAGGCTCTGATTGCTTCGGGAGTCCGTCTGCGCAGCTACGGAACGGTGGTGGTGAGCGTCGCTGACGAGGACAAAATGGAGACTATCCCTCTGATCCGCCGTTTTTACGACATGGGATTCAATATCGAGGCGACGACACTGACCGGAGAGTATCTGGAAAAGGCCGGAATCCGGACCAGAATCCGCCGCAAACCCAGCGAGGGAGGAGAGGAAATTCTGGATACCATCCGCACGGGCTTTGTGAGCTACGTGATCAACACGCGCGCCATACTGTCCGGTGTGCACTACGGAGACGGAATCCGCATACGCAGCTGTGCGGCGCAGAACAACGTACCCATGCTGACTTCCCTGGACACGGTCCGCATGCTGCTGGATGTTCTGGAGGAGATGACCATGGGCATTTCCACGATCGATGCTGTGTGAGCGGCTGAAGGTGCTTTAGGAATCAGATATCGGGGATCAGACAGAAGATATGGATACAGGTGAGACGGAGAGTGACCCGGTCATCAGGGACAGCAGGGCGGATAAAGGCAGCAGGGAGTATAAAGACAGCAGGGCGGATAAAGGCAGCAGGGAGTATAAAGACAGCAGGGAGTATAAAGACAGCAGGGCGGATGACCGGAGAGCAGATTTGAGGAAGGAGGTACCCTATGGCGGCATTTGAAAAGATCAAATCGGGCATTCCCGCGATGGATGACGCGCTGCATTCCATCCGTCTGGGCGACAATGTTGTCTGGCAGGTCAGTTCACTGGATGAATTCCGCGCGGTTGCAGTACCCTTTGTGGAGCAGGCGATCCGGGACGGGAGAAATCTCTTATACATTCGTTTTGCGGAGCATGAGCCGATCCTGCCCGAGATGGAGGGACTCCGGGTCGTGCATGTGCCCCTGTCGCACAGGTTCGAGACTTTTACTGTGGAGATCCACAACATCATTGAAAAGGAGGGTTACGACGCGTTTTACGTCTTTGACTGCCTTTCGGAGCTGGAGGCAGCCTGGGCGACCGACCTGCTGATGGGAGATTTCTTTCATCTGACCTGTCCCTTTTTGTTCATACTGGATACAGTGGCCTATTTTCCGGTGATCCGGGGAAGGCACTCTTTTGACGCCATTGCCAAGATCCGTGATACGACACAGCTCTTCCTGGATGTATTTCCCAATGAGGATCTACCTTCCACCATGTACGTGAGGCCCAAAAAGGTCTGGCGCAGGGAGTCGGCAACCATGTTCCTGCCCCATCTGTTTGAACCGGAGAAGGGAACCTTTGTGCCGGAGACGGACGGGGTCCGGGTGAGCCGTTTTTATCAGAGGATGAACAGGGAAAATGCCGCGGTCAACCAGAGTATGGACAGTTGGGAGCGCTTTTTCCAGAAGACAAGGATCAAATACGAGAGCGGCATGGATGTCACGGAGGAATGCGGAAGGCTCTGCAATATCATGCTGTCCAGGGACGAGCGCCTGCGCGAGCTCATCAAAGAACATTTTACGCCGCAGGATTACTTTGATGTTCATGACAGGATGGTGGGCACGGGCATGATCGGCGGAAAGGCCGCCGGCATGCTGCTCTCCAGAAAGCTGACAGAAAACCTGCGTCCGGATATCTACAGCCGCATCGAACCCCACGATTCTTTTTACATCGGTTCGGATGTCTTTTACACCTATATCGTGGACAACGGGTTCTGGGATCTGAGGGTTAAACAGCGTACCGAGGAGGGATATTTTGCCCTGGCCGGAGAGGCGGAGCAGAAGTTCCTGAGCGGCCGGTTTTCTGATGCCATGGAAGAAGACTTCCGCAGGATCCTGGAGTATTACGGGAGCGATCCGGTCATCGTACGTTCCAGTTCCATTCTGGAGGACGGTTTCGGAAATGCATTTGCCGGAAAATATGAATCGGTGTTCTGTGCAGGCAACGGGTCGCCGGAGGAGAGGCTGGAGACCTTCGAACAGGCGATCCGGACAGTCTATGCCAGCACGATGAGTCTGTCTGCCCTTGACTACCGCAAGCGCAGGGGGCTGGACAAGAGGGATGAGCAGATGGCGATCCTGGTCCAGCGGGTCTCCGGCTCGCGGTATGAGGATTTCTATATGCCCTGCGCAGCAGGCGTGGGCTATTCCATCAGCCCCTACCGGTTCAGCCCGGAACACCCGAGTGAGGGAATGCTGCGTCTGGTCATGGGCCTGGGGACGGCCGCGGTGGACCGACGCACCGGTTCCTATCCCCGTATGGTGATGATGGAAGATCCCACAAAAGTGACTCTGACTTCCTCCTCGGACAAACATCAGTTTTCCCAGCGCCTGGTGGATGCAGTTCGATTTGCGTCCGGAGAGGTGGAAGGACTGGATCCGGAATTTGTCCGCAAAGAAATTCCGGCTTATTTGACGCGCCTGCTTCTTTCCCACGACTGGGATGCGGAGCGGATCTTCACGGACCGCGGCGAGAACCGGCAGATTTTCTACGTCTCCTGCGACGGCCTGGTAAGAAACAGACAGCTCATGGATGACATGCGGGGGATCCTGCATCTTTTGAAGGAGGCCTATGTATATCCCGTAGATATCGAGTACACGATCGATGTTGCTCCCTCGGGGGACTATGTGATCGACCTTCTGCAGTGCCGGCCGCTTCAGCAGACGAAGGAGGGGGATGCTGTCGTTGTACCGCAGGTCCCGTCAGACCGCATTCTCCTGGAAACAAAGGGCGTTTCCATGGGGTTTTCCCGCACTTTTCCCGTGGACCTGGTCGTCTACATAGATCCGATCCGATATTACGAAATGCCCTACCGGGATAAATTCCGGGTGAGGGATCTCTTGTCGGCAGTCAACTGGAAACTCCGAGGGCAGGGAAAACGTATGCTGCTCCTGACACCGGGACGCATCTGTACCTCCTCTGCGGAGCTTGGCGTTCCCTCCGCCTTTGCGGACATCAGTGAATTTGACATGATCGCGGAGATTTCCGAGACAAGGGCGGGCTATGTGCCGGAGCTCAGCTACGGCAGTCATATTTTCCAGGATCTGGTGGAAGCGGAGATCCTCTATACAGCGGTTTTTGAGACACAGACCACCCTGCATTTTTCTCCGTCCCTGCTGCAGCCGTTTGCGGCTTCTTTGTCCGCCTATGCCAAAGATACAGGAGGATTGGAAGGAGCGGAAAATATTCTGCAGGTCTACAACACGGAACACAGCGGCCTGACACTCTACTATGACATGTCACAGGAGCACCTGCAGGTGTCTTTTGATACTTGTGGCCATGGGCGAGTGCCCGCAAACATATATGATTAAAGCACGCATTCGGAATCCGCTCATTTTGCACGCATCCCGCGCACAAAATGGTTTCTTCCTCATGTGTGGGCGCTCGCAAATGTCCGCAAGACCGGATATGCGAGCATATCCGTCTTTGCGGCCGCTTGCTCGCTGTTTATTCATACTAAAAAAACCAGTAAACCTCTTGGTCTATGTTTTTGAAATCCGGAATCCTGCAGCGCGGCATAGTCGGAAAGAGTGAGTTGTCAGTCGGGCCGGCAGGAAAGCTGTCAGGTTTTTGTGCAGTATAAACAAGATTACAGGAAAGAATAATTGTATTATTGTATACAATGTTCTTTGACAAATCCCCGGAAAAGGGTATAATACTCACATACAGCAAAGGCGCTGCGGGAAAACCTGCAGCGCCTTTTCTGTCGTCAGCCGGCTTGTTGCTGATAACCAAAACCCTGGACAAAGAAGTCTGGATCTTGTGAATACGGGATCCGGACTTTTTTTACAGAAGGGGATTTTGACTTCTTCTTTGCAAAAGGGAATCCGGACTTTTTTGTAAAAAGGGAATCCGGACTTCGTCTTTTCAATTGAAGACCGTCACTCGGAAAGAGAGGAAAACACTATGGATTACAACGTATCTACTGTCATATGGGTATTGGTCGCTACTGCACTGATTTATTTTATGCAGGCCGGTTTTGCGCTCTGTGAAGCAGGCCTTACCAGAGCAAAGAACACGGGCAACATTCTGATGAAAAACATGATGGACTTTTGTATCGGAACTCCATGCTATTGGCTGATCGGTTTCGGACTCATGTTTGGAAGCACTGGTCCGCTGATCGGCCGTCTGGATCCTATGATCCGGGGGCTCTACGGGGCAGAAAACACGGTTGTTCCGCAGACCATGCCGCTATGGTGCTACGTGATCTTCCAGACGGTCTTCTGCGCGACGGCGGCGACCATCGTCTCAGGCTCCATGGCGGAGAGGACCAATTTCAAGGCCTACTGCGTCTATTCCGCGGCTATTTCCCTTTTGGTCTACCCGATCGGCGGGCATTGGGCCTGGGGCGGCGGCTGGCTTTCCGGTCTGGGCTTTCACGATTTCGCGGGAAGCGCTGTCGTTCACAACGTCGGAGGTGTCATTGCCTGCCTGGGTGCCTGGATGCTGGGACCCCGTATAGGAAAATACGACCGGGAGGGCAGGGTCAAGGCCATTCCCGGCCACAACATGATGGCTGTGGCTCTCGGCGTCTTCATCCTCTGGTTCTGCTGGTTCGGTTTCAACGGCGGATCCACCGCCTCCATGGCAGACGGAGCGGATGCTTTTCATGCTTCGCTGGCTTTCATGAACACCAACCTCGCAGCGGCTGTGGCAACTGTTGTGACAATGCTCCTCACCTGGCTGCGCTATGGAAAGCCGGACGTCTCCATGACCCTCAACGCAGCGCTTGCAGGTCTCGTGGCCATTACGGCGGGATGTGACTGCGTATCTCCGTTCGGAGCCTTCCTGATCGGTCTGGTCGCCGGCATTCTTGTTGTTTTTTCCGTGGAATTTTTTGACAATGTCGCGAGGATCGACGACCCGGTCGGTGCGGTCTCTGTCCACATGGTCAACGGAATCTGGGGCACTTTGGCGGTCGGCCTCTTCTCCAACGGGGAAGATGGTGTGATGAAAGGCCTGTTCTATGGCGGGGGCGCAAAGCTTCTGGGTGTGCAGGCGCTGGGCATTGCAGCTATTGACGCATATGTTCTGATCGTGATGTTCATCGTCTTCAAGATCATCGATGCAGTCATCGGCCTGCGCGTTCCAGCTCAGGTGGAGATAGACGGACTGGACTCTCATGAGCACGGTCTGACCAGCGCCTATTCCGGCTTTGCCATCAGTGACGTCACCAACATGGTCATGGACGTCAACGAGAACACAGACCTGGGAGAGGGAGAATATGAAAAGGCTTCTGACGCCCAGATCCATGCCGCTGTCAATGTCGTGGACGGAACCGCTGCCATTCCTGCTGCGGCAGCATCTTCCGCGGGCGGATCAGAATCCGGAAAGCAGTCTGCAGGTCTGTCTGCCGGGGTGCCCGCCGCCGCAGGCGCGATTCCGGATTCCGGCATGTACCGTCTCTCCATCATCTGCCGTCTCAACAAATTTGACGAACTCAAGCAGAAGCTCAACGAGCTGGGGGTGACAGGTATGACCATGACCCAGGTCATGGGCTGCGGCATTCAGAGAGGATCCAGTGAACGCTACCGTGGCGCTGTCGTCGACGCCACCCTCCTTCCCAAAGTCAAGGTCGAAGTTGTTGTCGCGAAGATTTCTGTGGACAAGGTCATTGAAGCTGCCCGCAAAGCACTCTACACCGGCCACATCGGCGACGGAAAGATCTTTGTCTACAACGTCCTCCATGTCGTCAAAGTCCGCACCGGCGAAGAAGACTTCGCGGCTCTTCAGGACGTTGAATAAAAAGTGAAAAAAATTGCTGATGCATTAATTTGACAGATCCGTATTTGACTGCGCAGGAGCGAAAAACTCCTGCGCAGTCTTTTTGCGCCCTGAAGTGAGCGAGTGCATTTTTTCTCCTCCGTGAACCTTCCGGGCTTAGCCATAGGGCTTCCGTGAACCTGCCGGGGATTCGCCAAAGTACATCCGTGAGCCTGCCGGGACTAGCGTCTTGCCGTTTTATTCGTGTTTTGATAAAGTTGACAGTGAACCGGCCATCCATATACGGAATACCGATACCGCATTGGATCCCTGCCGGCAGCTTTTGCCGGTGGACTGTGGAAAATCATCAGAAGTGGAGAGTGAGATAAGAAGATGCGTCAGTTTCTGAATAAAAGAAGAGTTTTTTCATTGAGGACGGGCGGGCCCTGCAGGACAGCCTTGCCTTTATCGAAGAGACTTTACAGGAAAACAGCCTGGGAAATAAGTTCATATTGCGGACGCTGCTGATGGCAGAGGAGTTGATTCCGCAGCTGATCCGGTATGCGGCGGACGGGGCCAGGCTCCGTGTCCGGGTACGAAGGTATCTGGGCGATATCAGCGTTTCGATCAGCGCGGCAGGAGAGTATTTTGATCCTTATACGGCCCCGACTGACGATTCTGTCAAGATCGGTGAGATGGAAGAGGATGAGGCTGAACAGGTGATCCGGGGTATCCTGCTCAGATCTCAGGGCGATAAGCTGAAAATCTCCCATAGAAAGGGAGTCAATCGGGTTCGTATTCTGGTTGACCGGTCCCATCAGCAAATGCTGATCCAAACGTCTGCTGCCTTGCTTCTGGGCGTGCTCTGCGGTCTGCTGATGAAGTTTGTGTTTCCGGATGTGCTTTCAGACGGCCTGAAGACCTACCTGCTCGATCCAATCAGGATCATGTTCATGAACGCACTGAAAATTGTTATCGGTCCGGTTATTTTCTTCTCGATCGTCTCCTGTATCACACAGTTTAAAGATTTGTCTGAGCTGGGGAGAATAGGCGCAAAAGTCATGGCAGTCTATATGATCACGACAGTGATCTCGGTCTTATTGGCGTTTGGAATCTTCAGTGTATTTAAGCCGGGATCTTTCGGCTTTGCCCTGTCCTTCGGGGGGAATATGGAAGCGGTCAGTCGTGATCTCACTCTGGGCTCTTCTCTTCTCCATATGATTATCAACATTGTTCCTTCTAATTTTCTCAGCCCCTTTCTGGAATCGGATACTCTGCAGATCATTTTTCTGGCAGTGCTTTGTAGTGCGGCAGTAGGATTGATCGGGGAACACACTGCGACTCTGCAGGAATTTTTCGACTCCTGTAACAGTCTGTTTTTGACGATCACGGCCATACTCGCGCGTCTGATTCCGTTGGTCGTGTTCTGTTCTGTCGTCCAGTTCGGCCGCCATGCCCACCAACATGAAGATTTGTAAGGACCTGCCAGGCATTTCTCCCAAGGTATGAAACTTTTCTATCCCGCTGGGGGCGACCGTCAACATGGATGGAACCTGTATTTTCCTGACCATTACCGGCTTGTTCCTGGCCCGCGCCTATGGAGTGACTGTTCCGGACTCTGTCATGGTGCCCCTGGCTATAACCATTATTCTGCTTTCTTTAGGCTGTCCGGGCATTCCGGGTGCCAGTATGGTCTGCCTGTGTGTCGTTCTGGCAGACCTTGGTGTGCCGATTGAAGCAATCGGACTGATTATGGGAATCAATCCCTTCCTGCAGATGGCAAACACGATGTCCAACACTACCGGTGACATGGCGGCTTCCCTGATCGTGGCCAGGAGCGAAGGCCTTTTGAATCTTGAGACATATAATCGCAGAATGGGGTGAGGGAAAAACAAGGAAAGTTGCATAATTGTATACAAATATACTATTGACATGCTTGTCAGGACGTGTATAATATGACTTAAATTTGATCGACCGGAAACGGAAGAGCAAAAATCAGAGTTTGATCTATAGATTTCGAAGCAAAGGCGCTCGAAGAAACGGCACAGGCCGTTTTCTCCGGCGCCTTTTTTCTTATGTGTACACAGCGGGCAGCTTTGCCCGGATCAACTCTTTCGAGCAAGCACTAATTACTTAGTACTTTCAATTATGTATTTGGAGGTTAATATGATGGAATCGAATGTAAAAATCCCCGAGATCTTTGGCGAGATGGTTTTCAACGACAAGGTCATGAGGGAACGCCTTCCCAAAGACGTCTATAAGGCAGTGCGCAAGACCAGCAAGAACGGCACCCATCTGGAGCTGGATGTGGCCAATACGGTCGCGGCGGCTATGAAGGAGTGGGCTATGGAAAAGGGTGCGACCCACTTTACCCACTGGTTCCAGCCCATGACCGGACTTACGGCTGAAAAGCATGACGGTTTCATATCCCCTACCTCCGATGGCAGCGTCATTATGGAGTTCTCCGGCAAGGAGCTGGTCAAGGGTGAACCGGACGCCTCCAGTTTCCCCTCGGGCGGTCTTCGCGCCACTTTTGAAGCCAGGGGCTATACAGCCTGGGATCCCAGTTCACCTGCATTTGTAAAGGACGGATCCCTTTACATTCCGACAGCGTTCTGCTCCTACGGGGGAGAGGCCCTGGACAAAAAAACACCGCTTCTCCGTTCCATGGAAGCCGTCTCCTCAGCGGCCGTCAAGGTCCTGCACCTGCTGGGCAATACCGCTGTAAACCATGTGGATACTACTGTGGGGCCTGAACAGGAATATTTCCTGATCGACAAGGAACTCTACAAGAAGAGAAAAGACCTGCTTTTGACGGGACGCACCCTCATGGGGGCTCCGGCGCCCAAGGGACAGGAGATGGAAGATCACTACTTCGGCGTCCTCAAGCCCAAGGTTTCCGAATACATGCATGCTCTGGACAGAGAGCTGTGGGAACTGGGGGTTCCGACCAAGACCAAACACAATGAGGTCGCCCCTTCCCAGCACGAACTAGCACCCGTCTTTGAGACAGCCAATATTGCGGTCGACCACAACCAGCTGACCATGGAAGTGATGAAAAAGGTTGCGGACAGATTCGGCTACGCCTGCCTGCTGCACGAGAAGCCCTTCGAAGGGATCAACGGATCAGGCAAGCACAACAACTGGTCCATCAGCACAGACACAGGGGAGAACCTGCTCGATCCCGGCAACACCCCGGCGAAAAACCAGCAGTTCCTCGTCTTTCTGATGGCAGTGATCGCGGCTGTGGATGAATACCAGGAAGTCCTCAGGATTTCTGTCGCCACCGCGGGCAACGACCACCGCCTGGGCGGCAACGAAGCGCCGCCTGCTATCATCTCTATTTTCGTGGGAGACGAGCTGGAAAAGGTCCTGCAGTCCATTGAGGATGACTCGGTGTTTTCCGGAGGAGGCAGGCAGCAGATGGGCATGGGCGCCCACGTCCTGCCGCATATCATGAGAGATACGACCGACCGCAACCGGACATCTCCCTTTGCCTTCACCGGCAACAAGTTCGAGTTCCGCATGCCGGGCAGCTCCCTCTCCGTGGCAAACCCCAACATCGCCCTCAACACAGCGGTGGCGGAGATTCTGACCCGGATCTATGAAAAGCTGAAGGACGTCCCCGAAAAGGATATGGACACCGCTGTGCACGCCATGCTCAAGGACATGCTGGCGAAGCACAAACGCATCCTCTTCAACGGCAACGGCTACACCGAAGAATGGGTTCAGGAGGCCCAGCGCAGAGGCCTTGCCAACCTCGCCTCCCTGCCTGAGGCCATGCCCCATTTCATCGAACAGAAGAGCATAGACCTCTTCACTAAACACAGTATCTATACCAAAGAGGAACTACTGGCCCGCTATGACATCCTGCTGGAAAACTACTCCAAGACCATCCACATCGAATCCCTCACCCTGCAGGAGATGGTGCGCAAGGATTTCACCACCGGCCTTGTCAGATACATGAAAGATGTCACCAACGAAGCCCTGAAGAAGAAGGAACTGCTGCCCGACAGCCTCTGCAGTTACGAGAACAGAATCCTCTGCAGACTCGATCAGACCAGCGAACAGATCCTCAAGGCCCTGGACATCCTGGAGGCCGATACCGAAAAGGCGGAAGAAATCGACGACATCCTCGAGCGGGCAACCTTCTATCAGCAGACCATCCTCACGGAAATGGAAACCCTGCGCGGCTGGACAGACCAGGCAGAGGCCATCATCCCGGACGAATACCTGCCTTATCCCACCTATGAGAAGATGCTCTTCTCCCTGAGATAAAAAGGAGACAAGGGACGGTTCTCCGTCTCCTGTTCCCCGCCTGTTTTCCGCATGATCCGGCTGCCGGACAGTCCGTCCGGCGGCAAATGGAAAAAGGAACCAAAGGAAGAAAAAACCGCATGATCCGGCTGCCGGACAGTCCGTCCGGCAGCAGATGAAAAGCTGACAGAAAGAATCATTTTCGCTGACTCGAAAAAACGAGTCATAAAGAACCGCCCCCGGTTTCTTAGTGATAACTCGCAGTAAGGAGACTGAAATGTATACTCCATTCGAACATGATGCCTGCGGCATCGGAAGCATCGTCAATATTGATGGAAGGCAGGACCACAAGGTGATCGATGACGCCCTTCATATCGTGGAAAAGCTGGAACACCGCGCAGGCAAGGACGCGACCGGAGAGGTCGGCGACGGCGTCGGCATTCTCACCCAGATCCCTCACCGATTTTTCAAAAAGGCGGCACAGGAGGCCGGCATTGAGATCGGGGAAGAAGGCGACTACGGAGTGGGAATGTTTTTCCTGCCTCAGGAGACTCTCAGGCGAACCTTCGCCGTCCGCATGTTCGAAGTGATCGCCCGCAAGGAAGGCTTGGAGATCGCCGGCTGGCGCCAGGTCCCCGTGCGGGAAAAGATTCTGGGCAGGGCAGCCCTGGACTGCATGCCCTATATCAGTCAGTGCTTTATCACAAGGCCTGCTGCCGTAAAAAAAGGAATCGATTTTGACCGCCGCCTGTATGTGGTCCGGCGCGAGTTCGAGCAATCCTCGGAGGACACCTACATCTGCTCCCTCTCCTCACGCACGATCGTCTACAAGGGCATGTTTCTGGTCGGTCAGCTGCGGCGTTTTTATGATGACCTGCAGTCCGCTGACTACGAGGCGGCAATCGCTATCGTGCACTCCCGCTTTTCCACCAACACGACTCCCTCCTGGCACCGCGCCCATCCCTACAGGATGATCGCCCACAACGGCGAGATCAACACAATCCGCGGCAATATCGACAGGATGCTGGCCCGTGAGGAGACCATGACCAGCCCGGTGATGGAAGAGGAGATCGACAAAATCTTTCCTGTGGTCGACAGGAGCGGTTCCGATTCCGCCATGCTGGACAACACACTGGAATTCCTCTACATGAACGGAGTCCCCCTGGCCCTGGCCATGATGGTCATCATTCCGGAGCCCTGGAAGCACAACACCTTCATGAGCGAAGACAAGCGGGATTTTTACCATTATTACGCGACCATGATGGAACCCTGGGACGGTCCTGCCGCCATCCTCTTTACCGACGGCGAGGTTCTGGGCGCGACCCTGGACCGGAACGGCCTCAGACCTTCCCGCTACTATATCACCGATGACAACCGCCTTATTCTTTCCTCCGAAGTCGGCGTACTCGACATTCCGCCGGAGCACATTATCAAAAAATCGCGTCTGGAACCCGGCAGGATCCTTCTGGTGGACACAAAACAAAAGAGGATCATTTCCGACGAGGAGTGCAAGACCTTTTTTGCCCGCAGGAGGCCCTACGGCGAGTGGCTGGACCGGAATCTCCTCCATTTGAAGGAGCTGCCCATCCCCAACCACAAGATCCCCGTGCACAGCCAGAAGATGCGCGACCGCCTCTACAAGGTTTTCGGATACACCTATGAAGATGTCCGGGATCAGATCCTTCCTATGGCGGAAAACGGCGTGGAGCCGACCATGTCCATGGGACACGATGCTCCGCTGGCGGTCCTCTCTGAGGCACACCAGCTGCTTTTCAATTATTTCAAACAGCTTTTTGCCCAGGTGACCAATCCGCCGATTGATTCCCTCAGGGAGAAAATCGTGACCGACACGACCGTCTACATAGGTTCCGACGGCGATCTGCTGCAGGAAAAAAGCAGCAACTGCACTGTTCTGGAGGTCAATCATCCCATCCTGACCGGTGTGGATCTTCTGAAGATCAGCTGCCTGGACAGACCGGGCTTCCGCGCCCGGAAGGTCTCCCTTCTTTATTACAAAAATACTTCCCTGGCCCGCGCGCTGGATCAGCTCAATATCACCGTGGACCGGGCGGCAGCAGACGGGTGCAACATCATCATCCTGACGGACCGGGGCGTGGACGAAAACCACATGCCCATCCCTTCACTTCTTGCGGTCTCCAGCGTGGAAGAACACCTGGTGCGGACTAAAAAACGCACTGCCGTCTCCCTGATCCTGGAGAGCGGAGAACCCAGAGATGTCCATCAGATCGCTACCCTCCTGGGCTTCGGCGCACGGGCTGTCTGCCCCTACCTTGCCCATGAATGTATTGGTGAGCTGATTGATCTTGGCGTTCTGGACAAGGATTTCTATACAGCGGTCGAGGATTACAACAGCGCCCTTTTGGGCGGCGTTGTCAAGATCGCGGCAAAGATGGGCATCTCCACCGTCCAGTCCTACCAGTCCGCCCGTATTTTCGAGGCCATCGGCCTGGGCAAAGAAGTGATGGACAAGTATTTCACCGGCACAGTCAGCCGTGTCGGAGGGATCGGTATCAAAGAGATCGAAGAGGGCGTGACCTTCCGCCACGACCATGCTTTTGACCCGCTGGGCCTGGAGACCGATACGACCCTGGATTCCGTTGGACTCCATTCCCTGCGCAGGGGCAAGGACAGTGAGGACCATCTCTACAGTCCCGAGACCATCATCGCTCTGCAGCAGGCAGTGCGCATGGATTCCTGGGAGCGTTTTGAAGAGTACACGGAACTGGTGGATGACGCAAAGCACCCCCATACCCTGCGGGGACTTCTGGAGTTTGTGCCCGCGGGACCGCCCGTCCCCATCGAGGAAGTGGAGCCCGTCGAAGAGATCGTCCGCCATTTCAAGACGGGGGCAATGAGTTTCGGATCCCTCTCCAGGGAAGCCCATGAGACGCTGGCAAGAGCCATGAATTCCATCGGAGCCAGGTCCAATACGGGTGAGGGCGGAGAGGATCCCGCCCGCTTCCGTACAGATGCCAACAGCAAGATCAAACAGGTGGCCTCCGGCCGCTTCGGCGTTACCAGCGCCTATCTGTGCAGCGCCGAGGAGATCCAGATCAAGATGGCTCAGGGCGCCAAGCCCGGCGAGGGAGGACATCTGCCCGGCAAAAAGGTCTACCCCTGGGTCGCGGGCACCCGCTTTTCCACCCCCGGTGTAGCCCTGATCTCCCCGCCGCCCCATCACGATATTTACTCGATCGAAGATCTGGCCCAGCTGATCTACGATCTCAAAAACGCCAACCGGGATGCCCGGATCAATGTCAAGCTTGTCTCTGAGGCCGGTGTAGGCACTATTGCCTCCGGTGTCGCCAAGGCCGGCGCCCAGGTCATCCTGATCTCCGGCTATGACGGAGGCACGGGCGCGGCGCCCGGAAGCTCGATCCACAATGCGGGCCTGCCCTGGGAGCTGGGACTGTCGGAAGCCCACAGATGCCTTGTGGAAAACGGCCTGCGCAGCCGCGTGGTCCTGGAGACAGACGGAAAACTGATGAGCGGACGCGACGTGGCCATTGCCGCCCTGCTGGGGGCGGAGGAATTCGGCTTTGCTACGGCGCCTCTGGTATGCATGGGATGCATGATGATGCGTGTCTGTTCCAAGGACACCTGCCCTGTGGGGATTGCCACCCAGAACGAGAAGCTCCGCGGCCGCTTCAAAGGAAAACCCGAGCACGTGGCACGCTTCATGCTTTTCATTGCCCGCCAGGTCAGGCAGATCATGGCAGAGATGGGCTTTACCAGTCTGTCCCAGATGACCGGCAGGACCGACTGCCTTCGCGTCCGCGAAAACCTGATCACGGACAGGGCGCTCAGCGTCGATATGAGTACCATTCTCGGAAAAAACCCCCTGCCCATCAGACCGGAGACCGGAAAGGGTCATGTTGTTTCTATTTATGGATCCGAAAAGAATTTATATGATTTCCAGCTTGAGACCACACCGGATGTTTCCTGCCTGATCCCTGCCTTCACGGAAGGGCTTGCCAAAGGGAATCCCGGCCACCGTGTAGACGGGGAAAAGACGGGAAGCCTTGAAATCGGCAGGTATGAGACAAGCCTGAAGGTATCCTCCACAGACCGGACTTTCGGGACGATCCTGGGATCGGAGATCACCAGGAAATTCGGCAATACCCTGGTTGATGATACTTTTGTCGTTCACGCACAGGGCGGCGGCGGACAGTCCTTCGGTGCATTCCTGCCAAAGGGACTCACGATCCGTCTGACCGGAGATGCCAACGACGGCATCGGAAAAGGCCTTTCCGGAGGCAAGATCATTGTAGTCCCGGACAAGAAGAGTGCCTTCAAAGCTGATGAAAACATTATCGTCGGTAACGTCGCCCTCTATGGAGCGACCGGCGGAAAGGCATATTTTAACGGAATCGCGGGAGAACGCTTCTGCGTCCGCAATTCCGGAGCTGTGGCAGTAGCCGAAGGCTGCGGAGACCACGGACTGGAATATATGACCGGCGGCAGGGCTGTCATCCTGGGCGGCACCGGCAAGAATTTCGCCGCCGGCATGAGCGGGGGCATCGCCTATGTCCTTGATATGGACCACAGCTTATACCGCAGGATGAACAAGGAAATGGTCTCTCTGGAGGAACTGACCGAAAAATACGACATCTCGGAGCTCAAGGAGATCCTGGAGGACTACTTCCATGAGACCGGATCCCCTCTTGCGGGTACCATCCTGGAAAAATACGACGAATACATCCCCTATTTTAAAAAGATCGTGCCCAAAGACTATCAGCGCATGCTGACAGCCATCAGCCGTTTCGAAGAGCAGGGCGTCCCCTACGAAAAAGCGGTTCTGGAAGCCTTCCGGGAAGTAAGCGCCGGGGGGTGAAAAACCTTCTGTCACCGCCTTTTAAAGCAGCAAGAGACTGCCCCGGCGAGGCAGCTCCGGCCCAGCCCTCTAAAGCAGAAAGAGACTGCCCCGGCGAGGCAGCTCCGGCCCAGCCCTCTAAAGCAGCAGAAGACTGCCCCGGCCGGACCGGATCCGGCCCCGGCTCATAAGTGACTTCCGCAGGTCCAGATCCCGCGGAGATAATACCTGATCATCCTGTTTGCCCGGGATAAGATTGGAGAGAATTATTATGGGAAAAGCGACAGGTTTTCTGGAATATACAAGACAGGAAAATACCGACAGGGATCCCCGGGAGAGAATCGAGGATTACGAAGAGCTGCATCTGCCACTGGATGCACAGGCTCGCAGGGAGCAGGGGGCGCGATGCATGAACTGCGGTGTGCCCATGTGCCAGAGCGCCATCCGTCTCAAAGGAATGGTGACCGGCTGCCCCCTGCACAACCTGATCCCGGAGTGGAACGATCAGATCTACGCGGGACACGAGAGGCATGCCCTTTCCCGACTGCTCAAGACCAGCAATTTCCCGGAGTTTACAGGGCGCGTCTGCCCCGCCCTCTGTGAAAAGGCCTGCATCAACGGCATGGACGGCCAGCCTGTGACCGTTCATGACAACGAACTCTATATCATTGAGACCGCCTTTGCCAACGGCTGGATGAAGCCCCGTGTCCCCGCCCTCCGAAGCGGGAAAAAGGTCGCTGTCATTGGCAGCGGCCCTTCCGGCCTGGCAGCGGCGGACCAGCTTAACCACCGCGGCCATCTGGTGACTGTATTTGAGCGCGAGGACCGGATCGGAGGTCTGCTCATGTACGGGATCCCCAATATGAAACTCGACAAGAGCGTCATCGAACGCCGCAGAAAACTCATGGAGGCGGAGGGCGTCATTTTCCGCACCGGTTTCAATGTAGATGAGACGAATGCGAAACAGATTATGTCGGACTACGATGCTGTCATCCTGGCCTGCGGCGCCAAACAGCCCAGAGAGCTGCAGGCCGCTATCACAGAATCCGCGTCCGGTGTTAAAAAGAAAAAAAGAAGCGGCCCGGATTCTCCGTCTGCTCCGACAGACATGAAATCGGTTCCGACAGATATTGAATCCGCTCCGACAGACATGAAATCCGCTCCGTCAGACATTACGTCCGATTCATCCGCTCCGTCAGACAAACCGGCAAACGATCCGGCTATAGCGGAATCGGCCCGAAAAGATTCTCCCGGCAATGACCGGCTGCCGGAATCCGTCAAGGATGTGGAAGGCGTCTATTTTGCAGTGGACTTTCTGACAGAATGCACCAAAGCCCTGCTCTCGGGTACTCCGGACACCAGAGCAGAGGGAAAGCACGTCGTCATCGTGGGCGGCGGAGACACCGGCAACGACTGCATCGGTACTGTTCTGCGGCAGAAATGCAAAAGTGTCACTGCCATCGAGATGATGCCTGCTCCACCGGTCATGCGCGCCGAGTCTAATCCCTGGCCCGAATGGCCGAAAACCCTCAAGATTGACTATGGCCATGTGGAAGCCATCACCCGCTACGGCGTTGATCCCAGGGTCTTCAGGACAACTGTCAGGGAGCTGATTCTGGAAAAAGGTGTCCTGAAAAAAATCTGTACCGTTCAGGTACAGTTCAAGGACGGAAAACTCTGCGAGCTTGCAGGAACTCAGAAGATCATTCCCTGTGATATTCTGCTGATCGCAGCCGGCTTTACAGGCTGTCAGCCCTATACAGCCCGGGCCTTCGGCGTAGAGCTTTCCCCCCGCGGGACTGTCCTGACCAAAGAAGGGCCGGACCACTACAGAACCGATATTCCCGGCGTCTTCACCGCCGGAGACATGCACCGCGGCCAGTCCCTTGTCGTCTGGAATATCGTCGAGGGCCGCGGCTGCGCCCGCGAAGTGGATGAGTACCTGATGGGCTATACCATGTTGTGAAAAAACGTGAAAGAACCATAGAGACAGAATGATTGAAACTCCGGACTATCCGCTATATATTTGGAATACAGGAACTATCTGTATGAGTGACGAGGAGGTCTTAGCAATCAGTATGCAAGGATATGAAGAATTGATGCAAACCATAGAAGAAGAAAATGTGGAGTTTATCCGCCTGACATTTTTTGATGTTTTCGGACATCAGAAAAACATTGCTCTGATGAGCGGAGAACTGGAAAGAGCTGTGCGCTGGGGCGTTTCCATTGATGGTTCCGCTGTTGAAGGATTTGACGCGGATGTTCGCAGCGATCTGTTTTTGAAACCGGATCTTGCCACTATCTCCATTGTCCCCTGGCGTCCCTCGGACAGCCGCGTATGCAGGATTTTCTGCGATGTAGCCTGGC
>ODAI013771963.1_pt1 | contig 26393 bp, 21 predicted proteins | sample 1539321 | NCBI WGS metagenome assembly ODAI01 (sample SAMN02144231, study PRJEB22623) | gut metagenome | biome: sheep rumen | host: Ovis aries | place: New Zealand
GACGACCCGTTGCTGAAGAGGATCGTGAGAGCCCCGCAGAGAAAAGTGAGCGGATAGGCGACGGTGGTGGCGGCATTTCCCAGAAAACCGATCCTCTGGCCGATGAACATCTGGTCCACCATGTTGTAGAGGGAGGAGATCAGCGTGGCGATGATGCTGGGAACGGCATATTGAAGCAAAAGGCTCCCCACCGGCGCGGTGCCGAGCGGGTTGGGGGCTTTGACGGCGGCTGAGGAATCGGGGGACGTTTGATTTGCAGACATGTGTGACTCCTTAAATCTTATTTTCCTATCCAAATTATCCTATCTTGATTTTCTTATCTTGTTTTTTGTTGTAAAAAGCCACGGACGACGGGTGTCGTCCGTGGGGGTTATGTCCGGTCTTTTCAGCATTCATTATAAATGACGTCACTTGCTTTCTGCTTCCGGATTTTCAGGCATATCAGCCGATTCCGGAACAGTGCCGGCCGAAGAAGAAGAATCTGCATTTTCGCCGGCGGCGTCTGCAGAATTCATGGCGGGAGATTCTACATCAGGAATGTTTTCCTCCGCATCCTGCCCGCCGTCAGGATGATCAGCAGGATCAGCGGGACCGGCAGGATCAACGAGATCGGCAGCATCAGCGAGATCAGCAGGACCAGTGAGATCAGCAGGATCAGTCTGATCAGCGCTGTCGGCGTCGTCAGCTTGACCGGCCTTGGCGCGGCCGCGGCCTGAGCGAAGGGACATGATCATCCAGAACAGGAACAGCAGAATGCCCGCTGCAGTCAGGCAGACCCCGTAGAGAAGGCCGGGCGTCTCATAGCGCAGCTCGATCGTGTGATGGCCGGGCGTCAGCATGATTCCGGAGAACATGATATTGACGTTTTCGATCAGTGCAGGCTGCCCGTCCACGTATGCCTTCCAGCCCTCTGAATAGGGGATCGTAAGGCACAGAAGCTTGCTGTCTGAGACTGTGATCTCACCTGTCACGGTGGAGGTGACGAAACTGCTCGGATCCTGATGGATATTTACGTTCTCGAGGGACTCTTTTGCCAGCGCCTTGGCATCCGCTTCGTAAGTTGTGAGCGGCTCTGAGATCAGCGAGAACTCGTCAAAGTGGTAGACACCGGGAACAGGGAAGGTGAGGACGATGGAATCGATCCCCTCGCGGAGCGTGTAGGAATTCAGGAGGAAATCCTGCCGCCCGGAGTAAAACTGCTCGTTGTCCGGAAGGATATAGTTGACTTCGTTTTCGGTGACAATATTTTCGCCGTTATGGAACTCCGCGTGGAGTTTGATGTTGCCCAGCGGCGGATCCGTGAACATGTGCTTGTAGATCCAGTACTTGTCGTAAGGGGACAGCCAGTTCTTCCACTTATAGGGCGTGTAGAGATTATTCGGGTCAAATGCGGGATCCTCCGAATAGATCTCGGGCTTGGTGGTCGGACGGAACTGAATGTTCTTCATGTAGAGGTAGCACTCACCGCCCTTTTGCGGGTCAAAGTGAAGTGTGACCGTCATATTTTCATCCGTGGTGACGAAAGTCTGCGCATCGGTCTGCACGACATCGTCGTCCATGCACTCAACCGTGAACGGCACGCTTTTGCACTCCATACCTGCAGCCAGCTGCTCGGCGGATTTTGTGTCCTGAAGGGCGCCGGGGTGCTCGAGCACCGCGTGGGTGAGGAGGACCTCCTGGCGCTGCGCCGGTGTGAGAGCCTCGAACTGCTCCGTGCTGATGGTCTGCGAGTAGGTGTATCCCAGTGAGAGCGGGTACTCGTTGGGGTAAACGGAATTGGCGGTAGTCGGGTCGAGCGTCTGATCCGTATACCCGGTGGGGAGCTTGAGCGGATTCATACAGTACATATAGCTGATGGATGCGAGCTCGTTCAAAACAGCGCGGTTATCCAGGTTCGTGAACTGCCAGGCGTTGTTGTTGGCGTCGGAGACGGCCAGTTTGTCCAGATATTCAAGGATATAGGCGCTGTTGATGCTCCAGAAGGACTGCGGCGTCGAGATCCCGTTCAGGATCGATGTATTCTGGTACCAGTAATCTGACTCGGTATTGGAAACTCTCTTGAAGTCAGTGGTCTTGTGTCCGATCGAAGCCGCGATCTGAGAGGTATCATTGATCCACAAATTCATGTTGTTGGCCGGGGAGGCGCCGGCGCCGCTTCCGCCCAGAACCAGGGTATACTGGTCTCTGTATGCGCTGGTGCGGTTGTCAAATGCGGGGTAATTCTTGGTGACGCCGTTCACACAGACGCCCGCCAGTGTCAGATAGAGGACCATTCGCTGAGCGCGCTTGAAGCGGCGGGTGTATTTACGGGCATCTTCCCCTTCTTCCGGCTCAAACTGCTCCTTTTGGGCGAAACCGATCTTGATCAGCGTGAAGAGAGTGAAGATGATCGGCAGAAGGAAATTCACCTTGACCGTGTATGCCAGGAAACAGCAGACGATAAAGTAAATGCCCAAAGCGATCCCCATGCCGCGGAACTGCCGCTCGGTCACGTCGAACAGGCGCGGCCACATCTCGGCCACGATCATTCCGACCAGCGCGGAATAAGCCCAGCACCAGCGGTTGATCGGGTAGGCCAGGCCGTTTGTGAGATAGCCGAAGGCAGGGATAAAGAGCAGCGCGGAGTAGAGGATGAACTGCAGCTTCAGCTTGATATAGCCCTTGGAGGCAAACATGAGGAAGACGCACAGAAGTGCGGTTCCCGCGTAGCAGAGAACGCCGAACTGCACTTCATCGCATGCCAGAAAATCGACCGGCAGGATCCGGCAGGTGTAGGCATCGTAAAAGAGACCGACAGTGGGGTGCATGTCAATCCGCTTGTTGCTCAGGACGGTGAGGATCATGGGAAGAAGGATCACACCGCCCATCGCCACGCCGACGGTGCCGGCGGCGAACATGGTCACGATCTGGGACAGGCGCTTTCCGAGAGCCCCCTTCTCAATAGGAAAATAGCGGAACAGGGCATAAAGCACTGCCATGATCACGATGCTGGGAAGGAAATAGAAGTTGCTCACCGTTGCAAGGAGGATCGCGATGATGAAGGTCCAGGGCTTTAAGCCGTCCCGCACCTTCTCGATGCCCAGAAGGACTAGAGGAAAGACGATCATCGCGTCGAGGAAGATCGGCTGTCCCACGCAGATGATCAGCGCGAAACCGCAGAAGGTGTAGATCAGGGAACCGGCGATGCAGCCTCCGTCATGCTCCGGCTCCGGCCAGCGGCGGCGGCAGAGCGCGGAGAAGAAGAGTCCCGTGCAGTAGTTCTTGACAATGATCAGAGCATTGTAGAACAGATAGATCATTTTAGCGGGCACCAGCGCGCCGAGCAGGTAGAAGGGATCTCCCACGCCGTAATAGGCGAGAGTGGTCAGCGCGTCGGAACCGTATCCGAGCGTGAACGAATAGGTGGAGATCGCTTTAAAGTTGCCGGTCAGGAGCGCCTTGAGGGACTGGCGGTACCAGCGGGAAATAAAGATCATTGCCTTGAGATGCTGCGTATAGGAATCGTGCTCCCATACAAGTGCTTTTCCAAAGAACAGGAAGGGCGCGTAGATGACAAGAGCGACGATCGCAAACAGCAGTGTGTAGCGGGAATAATAGGAAAACCTGTTTTTCAGGGTGAATTTTTTATCCGTGTTCATCATTTTCTGACTTATGACCTCCGAGATAGTTTCTAGGCGTATCTTAACACACAATGAAGTATAAAAAAAGAGAGCGGCGGGGGGTCAGACCCCGCGGCTCTCCCGGTGATATTGTATGAATTTGTCCATGACTGCGCCGCTGTTGCCCGACAGGGCGTCGGGCGCCATTTGGAACAGGTGGTTGATCTTTCTGCATAATACCGGAACACTTCTCTTAGATGCTGGTCTCTCTGATACTGATTGCTCAGAAGCGATTCTCTCCGCACTTTTTGGCGTGCTGCCGGCAGGGCAGATCGGTTTTCCTTGGATCATTACCGGCACCTCCTTTCTGTACTCATGCTGTATTCATGATCCGAATTCAAGATAATCTAACACGGAGAAGGAACCTGAAACAGGCAGGATTTTGACCGGATTTAGGTCAATATCGACATTGAGGGCGCAGGCGCAAGAATGCCATGGCGGAACCGGCGAATTATGGTATGATGGTAGGAGCACATATCCCGAGCCTCGGGCCCGGGGAACAGGAGATCAGAGTATGCAGATTAACGAACAGATCGCCCGGAAGCTGGGTGTAAAGAACTGGCAGGTAGACGCAGCGGTCAAGCTGATCGACGAGGGAAATACGATTCCCTTCATCGCCAGATACAGAAAAGAAGCGACAGGCACCCTTACAGACGAACAGCTCAGAGACCTGGGCGAGTCACTGGCATATCTTCGCTCCCTCGAGGAGCGCAAGGCCAAAGTGATGGAGAGCATCGAGGAGCAGGGGAAACTGACGGATAAATTAAAGGCAGCAATTGAAGATGCGCAGACTCTGGTGGAAGTGGAGGATCTGTATCTCCCCTACCGGCCCAAGCGGAGAACCCGCGCGGGCATGGCCAAAGAGAGAGGGCTGCAGGGCCTGGCGGACTATATTTTGGCACAGAACAAGGGCAGCGATGTGCTCAAGGAAGCACTGAAGTATGTCGATGAGGCGAAGGAAGTGCCCGACGCGGAGGCGGCAGTCGCAGGCGCCATGGATATCATCGCAGAGCAGATCTCGGATGAGGCGCGCTTCAGGGCCTTCATTCGAGAGAAAACTTGGAACAAAGGGACGATCCTTTCCTCCGAGAAGGTGAAGAAGAAAGCGAAAGCGGACGATTCCGGGAACAAGGAAGATAAGGCGGCTGCCAGGAAGAAGGAGCGCCGCGATGTGTATGAGATGTATTTTGACTACAGCGAGGCGGTCCGCCGGATTCCGGGACACAGGGTTCTCGCCCTCAACCGCGGCGAGAAGGAGGATATTCTCTCGGTCAAAATAGAGGCCCCGGCAGACGAACTCCTCCTCTATCTGGAGAAACAGGTGACGCACGGCGCCAAATATCCCGAGCCGGACACCTTCCAATATATAAAAGCCGCAGTGGGGGACAGTTACGAGCGGCTGATCGCGCCAGCCATCGAGAGGGAGATCAGAAACCGGCTGACAGAGGAAGCGGAGGACGGCGCGATCCGCGTTTTCGCCTCCAACCTGGAACAGCTTCTGATGCAGCAGCCCATCGCCGGCAAAGTGGTACTGGGATGGGACCCCGCCTTCCGGACCGGATGCAAACTCGCGGTCGCGGACCCCACAGGCAGGATCCTTGACACGAAGGTCATCTATCCTACGGCGCCCCAGAACAAGGTGAGAGAGGCCAAACAGGAACTGGAAAAGCTGGTCAGAAAGTACGATGTTTCCGTAATCAGCGTTGGCAACGGCACGGCTTCGAGGGAATCGGAGCAGGTGATAACGGAATTTATCAAGGAGCAGAAAAGGCCGCTTCAATATGTGATCGTCAACGAAGCGGGCGCTTCGGTGTACAGCGCGAGCAAGCTGGCGACCGAGGAGTTTCCCAAGTTCGATGTGGGACAAAGGAGCGCGGCATCGATCGCGCGAAGGCTGCAGGATCCCCTGGCCGAACTGGTCAAGATCGATCCCAAGGCGATCGGCGTGGGCCAGTACCAGCACGACATGAACCAGAAAAAACTGGACGGCGCGCTGACAGGTGTCGTGGAGAAGTGCGTCAACAGAGTGGGCGTAGACCTGAATACAGCCTCCTTCTCGCTTCTTTCATACATCTCCGGGATCAGCAGGACGGTAGCCAAGAATATCGTCTCCTACAGAGAGGAGAACGGCGCATTCAGAAGCCGCCGCGAACTGCTTGGGGTTGCAGGGCTCGGGCCCAAGGCTTTCCAGCAGTGCGCGGGCTTTCTCAGGATCCGGGACGGCGCCGACCCGCTTGACGCCACGTCTGTGCACCCGGAGAGCTACGCTGCAGTGGAGGAGCTGATCAAAGGCCTCGGCCTATCGATGGACCGGGCCTCCTTCAAGGCTGCGGTCGCCATGGTAAAGGATCCGGCCCGCAAGGCGAAGGAACTGGGAATCGGCGAGCCCACCCTTCGCGATATTTTGCAGGAACTGGAGAAACCCGCGAGAGATCCCCGCGAGGAGATGCCGGCGCCGGTACTTCGCAGCGACGTGCTGTCCATGGAAGACCTGACGCCGGGCCTGAAGCTCAAGGGTACGGTGCGCAATATTGTGGATTTCGGCGCTTTTGTCGATATCGGCGTACATCAGGACGGACTTGTGCATATTTCCAAGATGAGCAGGAAATTCATCAGGCACCCGCTGGAAGTGGTGCGCGTCGGAGATGTTGTTGATGTGACGGTGATCGGCGTGGACGCCGCAAAAAAGAGGATCTCCCTGTCCATGGTGGAAGATTAAGATCTACGGAAAGGTTGAAGAGCCCCGGAAAGGATATAAGATGAAGGAATCGGTTTTCAACGTGCAGGTATATGCCTCCGTCGCCCGCAGGGCCCAGGCGGAAGGGATCGTGATGCTCGAGAACAGAGACGGGACGCTGCCCCTTGAGAAGGGCAGCCGGATCGCGCTGTTCGGGCGAAGCCAGTTCAGCTATTACAAGAGCGGGACCGGATCCGGCGGAATGGTCAATACTTCCTATGTGACCGGCGTCAGAGAAGCGATCCTTCAGCGGAAAGCGTATGAGCTTTCGCCCTCTCTGGAGGAGGCCTATGCACAGTGGCTCCCCGAGCACCCCTTCGACAGCGGATTCGGCTGGGGCACGGAGCCCTGGTTCCAGGAGGAGATGGCGCCGTCTCAGGAGCTGATCGGGAAAGTCAGGCAGGAGGCGGACGCCGCAGTCGTGATCATCGGCCGGACTGCCGGCGAGGACCAGGACAACAAGCCGGAGGGCGGCAGCTACTTTCTCACTGAGCAGGAGGAGACGCTGCTCCAGAGAGTCTGCGCCGCTTTCTCCAGGACCGTCGTCCTTCTCAATGTGGGCAACATCATTGACATGAACTGGGTGTCAAAATATCGCCCGGGCGCCGTCCTTTACATCTGGCAGGGCGGCCAGGAGGGCGGAAACGGCGTCCTCGATGTACTGACGGGTGAAGTCTGCCCCAGCGGGAGACTCACGGATACGATCGCGCATCACATAGAGGACTATCCTTCAGCGGCCAATTTCGGAGATCCGGACAGGAACTGCTACGCTGAAGACATCTATGTGGGCTATCGCTATTTTGAGACCTTTGCACCGAAAAAGGTGATGTATCCATTCGGGTTCGGCCTTTCCTACACACAGTTCGAGATCCGCGGACAGGGGATGGAGAGCATGGGAGACGACACGATTAATTTCCGCGCACGCGTCGTGAATACGGGGAAGACGGCCGGCAAGGAGGTCGTGCAGATCTACTGCGAGGCGCCGCAGGGGAAACTGGGCAAACCGTCCAAAGTGCTCTGCGCTTACAGAAAGACAATAAAGCTCGATCCCGGTCAGTATCAGGATCTGCGGTTCAAGGTGCCCGTCAGGGCGATCGCCAGCTATGATGACAGCGGCGTGACCGGAAACAAATCCGCCTGGGTACTGGAAGAGGGGACATACACATTCCATATGGGCAGGAGCGTTCGCGATACAAAGCCGTGCGGGAGCTTCGCGCTGAGCGGAACAGCGGTGATCGAGCAGCTGGAAGAGGCTATGGCGCCGATCTATCCCTTCTCCAGGATCAAGCCGCTTCGCTGCGGTGAAAAGTTCGCGGTGACCTATGAGCCGGTTCCCCTGCGGACAGTCCCGCCCCTTGAGAGAAGGGCGCAGAGACTTCCTGCCCAAACCCCTTATACGGGTGACCGGGGATACCGCCTGTGCGACGTCGCGGACGGCAAAGTAAAGATGGACGATTTTCTGGCTCAGCTATCCGACGAGGACCTGATCTGCCTCACGCGGGGAGAGGGCATGTGCTCGCCCAAGGTGACGCCCGGCACAGCGGCCGCCTTCGGAGGCGTGACAGATCGTCTCCTGAAATTCGGGATCCCGATCGGATGCTGTTCGGACGGCCCCAGCGGCATTCGCATGGACTGCGGGACCAAGGCCTTTTCCATGCCTTCCGGCACATGCCTTGCCAGCACCTGGAACAACGTGCTTGTCAAGGAGCTCTATGACTGGGAGGGAATGGAACTGCGCAAGAACCGTATCGACTCGCTTCTGGGCCCCGGGATGAATATCCACAGGCATCCGCTGAACGGAAGGAATTTCGAGTATTTCTCCGAGGATCCCTTCCTGACGGGCAAGATGGCGGTCATGGAGCTGCGCGGCATGCGCGAGAGCGCTGTCGTCGGCACGATCAAGCACTTCTGTGCCAACAACCAGGAGTACAGAAGGCACAAGGCCGATGCGGTCATCTCGGAGAGGGCGCTCAGGGAGATCTACCTGCGCGGGTTTGAGATCGCGGTGCGCGAGGGCGCGGCGACCTCCGTCATGACGACCTACGGGTCCGTGAACGGAGCCTGGACGGCTTCCCAGTATGATCTGCTGACAACCATCCTCCGCGGCCAGTTCGGATTTGGCGGCATCGTGATGACGGACTGGTGGGCAGCGGGCAGCGAGGAAAACGGGCCTGACAGCATTCAGCAGACAGCGACCATGATCCGGGCGCAGAATGACCTCTACATGGTGACGGCCGACGCGGGGAAGAACGCAAACGGAGACGACACGGCAGAAGGCCTCGCACAGGGGCGGATCACGCGCGGAGAGCTGCAAAGAGCAGCCCGCAATATCTGCGGTTTTCTCATAGATACACCCGCTTTCCTGCGCATGTGCGGCATCATGACCGATCTGGATGTGATGCTCGAAAAGGCGAGGGAAGAGGAGGAGAACGACAACGAGGGAAGCGTCAAGATCCATGCAGGCGCTGTTTGCGAGATCCCTGCAGAGGCGATCCGATCACAGAAAGGTGAGATGAACATCTTCGAGATCGAGACCGAGGAGAGCGGCGCTTACCGTTTGGAGATGGAAGTGCGATCGGAGCTGGAGAACAGTCTTGCGCAGATCCCCATGGCGATCGCCGTCGGATCCCGTGTCATAGAGACCGTATCGCTCAGCGGCGGGCAGAAGGAGTGGAGAACGGTGGTCATCGATCTGCCGCCGGTCAGAAGCGCGGTCTTCTATCTCAGGATCTTCTTCGCTCTGGGAGGCATGGGGATCCGCAGCTGCAGGCTCTCGATCCGTCCGTCTAAGGAGGATACCGCACAGCAGACGTCTCCCGGCGGACCGTCTCAGGAATAATCTGTTTATCATCAAGAATGTCGGAGGCAATACTTGGAAAAGATCAAAGCGTTATATTTTAAATATAAGGAGATCATCAATTATCTGATCGTCGGCGTGCTGACGCCCGTCGTCAGCCTGGCGGTTTATTACGGCCTTACGCTCACGATCCTCGATCCGGCGAAGCCGATCCAGCTGCAGGCCGCCAACGTGGTGTCATGGATCTGCGCGGTGGCTTTTGCCTATTTTACCAATCGCAAATTCGTGTTTGAGAGTAAGAGCAAGGACGTTGTCAAGGAGGCCGGCGCTTTCGTCACGGCCAGGGTCGGAACACTGGTCATGGACATGGTCTTTATGTTCGTGACAGTTTCGCTGTTTGGGATGAACGATAAAGCAGCAAAGCTTTTGGACCAGGTGATGGTGACGATCGCCAACTATGTGTTCAGCAAACTGTTTGTTTTCAAGAAATAAAAAGGAGCAGGGCCATGAGATGGATGGTTTTTGACGTGGGCGGCACAGAGATAAAGTATTCGGTGATGGATGAGACGCTTACACGATACGGGAGCGGAAGCGTGCCGACGCCAATGACCTGTCAGAAAGACTTCTTCGAGGAGATCTGCAGGATCTTCGAGCCCCACAAAGAGGAGACGGAAGGGATCGCAATAAGTCTTCCGGGCTTTATTGACAGTGAGAGAGGTGTGTGCCTGGGAGGCGGCGCCCTGCGCTACAACCACGGCAAAGCGGTGGCGGCGCCGCTTGAGGAAATGACCGGCCGCCCGGTCCATATCGCCAACGACGGCAAATGCGCGGCACTGGCGGAACTGCGAAGCGGCGCGCTCAAAGGCTGTCAAAACGCTGCGGCCTATATCATCGGGACCGGCGTGGGCGGCGGCCTGATCATAGACGGGAAGATCTTAAACGGAAGACATTTTACGGCCGGGGAGCTCAGTTTCACGCGCGTGACCAACACGGACTGGAACGATCCGGGGAACACGCAGGGGATCGTCTGCAGCACGACGGGGCTTTTGGACATGAACCGGAGATATACGGGATTTGGCTGGGATCCGCTCGGGAGCGGCAGACAGTTCTTCGACAAAGTGAACGCGGGAGACTACTGGTCCAATCAGGTGCTGGAGAAATTCTGCATGCAGGTCGCTATGCAGATCGTCAATCTGACCATCCTGCTGGATCTGGAAAAAGTCGCCGTCGGGGGCGGGATCAGCAGGCAGCCGATCCTGATCGAGACGATCCGCAAGTGTGTCGATGAGATCTACAGGAACCCCAGTCCGTATTTTGACCCTGCACTGCCCAAGCCGGAGATCGTTCCGTGCAGGTACGGGAGCGAAGCCAACCAGGTGGGCGCCTACTATTATTACAGGATGGCGAACGGCTGAGGCGGCGTCAAAAGACAGAAAAATAAGCTGATCCATAAAAACAAGCTGCTGTAAGAAAGGGAGCGATCAGATAAGTGATCGATTATTTCTTACAGCAGCTTTTGATTTTAAGGGTTTAAAGGGACTCCGATCAGCTGTGGGCAAAGGCGCAGCTGCGCATAAGGTCAAGCTGTGAGACGCTTAATCTCTCGTCTGATACATGATCCGGTCATAACCCTGCCACACAACGCGGTAGCCGCGCTTTACGCAGAGCGCGTTCAGTTTGGAATCATTCTCCAAAAGCACAAATTTGGACCTGAGAGTACCTTCCGTAAGGAATTTCTCCATGACGCCGTTCTGGCAGACATTGAGGGATGTGTAAGTGGGAAGCATGAATTCCCACTGCAGCTTGTCGAATTCGGGGACCTTGGCGATCGTATTGTCCCACGGATCCTGCTCCAGAGGAAGGATCGCGCGGAAATCCTTTCGCAGCGCCTCTTCCTTCTCTGCGGTCAGTGTCTGCGAATCGACCTGCGGCAGAGCGAAGTTCTGCGGGGCGCGAAAGACGAAAAAGAGCATAATGACAAGGAGTGCGATCTGTCCGGGGATGCGCTCCCAGCCGCTCAGTTCGATCAGGAGAAGGCCGTAGGCGATCGTGACTGCCAGCATCATGCGGTGCAGCTGTACAGGGCTGTAGAGGACGACATTGGCCTCATAAACTGCGGCTCCGGCCATCAGCATGAACAGGATCACGGCGCAGCGCCCGTCCTTTTTCTTCTCGCGGGCAAAGAAGGTGCGGATCATCAGGATCAAAAGCAGCAGCGACTGGACAAAGTACAGCAGCGGGATCCCGCCCGCCCAGCGGCTGTCCTTCAAATAGCCCTTGATCTCGCGCAGGGCGCCCAGATTGGATTTCAGGATCTCCTTGACCATGATCACCGGAGAACCGCTCGAGACCAGAGCCTTCAGGGTCTCTGTCTGGGTGCTGTCAAAGAAGTAGCGGGCGACATTGTAGTCCGTAAAGAAGAAGAAAAGCCACAGGGAGAGGCCTGCCGACAAGACGGCAAACAGCAGGAAAAGGATTTTGGCGGCCGCTGAGAGGCGGCTCCTTTTCCTGAAGATCATATACACCGGAACGAGCAGCAGAGGGAAGTAGTAGGGCCTCATCGTATTCCAGAAAAAGACCGCTGCGATCATCACAAACAGCGCAGCTCCCTGCGCGGCAGGGGCAGCATCAGGCTTTTTGATCATCCAGAGGGCGAGCGCCGTGAACAGGATCAGGAAGAAATTGTAGCTGCTCTCACTCATTCCGGACCAGATGTAGCGCCCTGCAACCAGATAGGTGGAGAGAAAGAGCACGGTATAAACCCCCTCCCTGAACCTGGGCCGCACCAGCAGCGCATAGATCGCGCATGCAAGGACAGCGAGGATCACGTTGCTGTAGTAGATGAAATTGTGCGAATCGACGCCGGTCGCAAGGGACAGGACAAAATAGGGAAGATAGGTAAAAATATTGTAGGGCCCGTACGCGAGATGCGAGGGGGCATCTTCGTTGAAACCATACATGCCCTGCGGATAGAACTCGTGGCGGAGAAGCCGGATCACGCGGAAATAGCCGACTTCATCGTTCCAGGAGGTGTTCCAGGCATCCAGCTTCAGGGGACTTGTTCCCGTGATCAGCCATATGAGCCCGGCGCAGATAAAGGGGGTAAGTATGATCAGGAGCCAAAAGAGTACTGCGGCGGGGTGGATCCGCTTTTCCGATGAGGGGCTCTCAGATTGGCGGACCCGGTTTTCGGACAAAGAATCCGCAGCTGCGGAAGATGTTGTTAAAGACATTGAAAAACCTCCGAATCAGATATAAAATACTGTTTTCATTATACATCACCTTTTGCCGCGGGCAAACTTCCAAATAATCCGAGGAATAACTGGAGGATTTGAGAAAAACGGGTATAATGTTATCATGAATCAGGAAGATGAAATAAAAACGAGAGATTAACAAATCAGATTGGAGAAGACAACAATGGAAAGCATTGAAAAGAAGAAAAGGGGCGATATAGGCTGGGCAGTGATCGCGGCGAGCATCATGATCCTGTTCACCTTCGGTTTCCTGACGGCTTTGGTCGGCCTGGATTATAACCCACATGAAGATATTGCACTGGAGCTGACGCTGAGAGATCCGATCACGCTCTTCAAGGAGCACCCGGAACCGCTCTGGCATATCATGACCAAGATCGTGCACAAGATCCTGCAATGCAAGATCGAGGTAGCAGCGGGTGTCGTATCCGGCCTGTGCATTGTGATGACTTACATCATTGCCTATTTTGCCATCCGCAAGGAAGTGCCGGGACTGAAGTCCTCCGAGATCGCGGCGCTGGATTTTGTACTGAACGTCGTTTCCGCGATCTATGTCCCGTTCTTTAATAAGTATCCGTATCTGGGACAGGGATCGCCGAATATATGGCACAACCCCACGTCCATTGCCGTCAAGCCCTTTGCCCTGTTTGCTTTTGTGCTGTTTTCGGACATGGTCATGGAGAGCCGGAAATCCGATTTTGAGAAAAACATTCCGCTCGGCAAGGCGATCGCGGCGGCGATCCTTCTCATATTGACCTGCCTTGCCAAGCCCTGCTTCGTGCAGGTCTTCTATCCCGCGATCTTCACGCTGATGGTCCTGTGGCTGATCATGTACAAGGGAAAGAATTTCAAGACAGCGCTCCAGCTGTTCCTTGTGTGTCTGCCTTCGCTGATCGTCATGATCATGCAGCTTGTCATTGCGTTCTACACCAGCGGCGGAGAGTCCGAGGGCATCGCGATCATGCCGTTCGTGGTGGCGGGAGCAAGAACGCCTTCGATCCTGATCTCCACGATCCTGCTGCTTGCTTTCCCGGTGGTCATGCTGGTCCTTGCGGCGATCAGAAAGAGCCTGAACTGGGGAGATGCCCTGGGCTGGTTCATGGTCATGTGGGGGCTGGTCTGGAGACTCTTCCTTGTCGAAAAAGGAGAGCGCCTGTATCACGGCAACTTCTCATGGGGCTATATGCTGGCAGTCTTTTTGGGCTTCTACACAGCGGTGAAGAACTACCTCAAGCTCTATTTCAGCGATCAGATGACCGGCAATAAGCGCGGGTTCGGTTTTATCCTCGCCACATTCGTACTGGCGCTGCACTTTATCTCCGGCCTCTACTATGTATTCTATATCGGAGTGCTCGGAAACTGGATCTGATGCGGCAGCATCGAATACCGATAAATGGTGATCAGAATTTGGGCTTAATGATTTGGACTTAATAATATAAGGAGAAAGAGATGGCTATTTTTACAGGAGCAGGTGTCGCGCTCGTGACACCCATGAAAGACAACGGCGAGATCAATTATGAAGTGCTGGACAAGCTGATCGAAGATCAGATCGCCGGCCACACAGATGCGATCATCATCTGCGGAACAACAGGAGAGGCGCCCACACTCGAAGATGACGAGCACCTCGAAGCGATCCGCTTTACGGTAGAGAAGACGGCGGGAAGAATTCCGGTCATCGCAGGAACGGGCTCAAACAATACGGCACATGCCGTCATGATGTCCAAGGAAGCGCAGAAGCTGGGCGCTGACGCCTGCCTGCTGGTGGCGCCTTATTACAACAAAGCGACCCAGAACGGCCTTGTCAAGCACTTTGCGACGATCGCAGGCGCGATCGACATCCCCTGCATTCTTTACAACGTCCCGTCCAGGACCGGATCCAACATCCTTCCGGAGACGGCCGTCAGACTGGCAAAAGAAGTGGAAAATATCGTGGCGATCAAGGAGGCCTCCGGAAGCATCAGCCAGGTCGGCAAGCTTGCATCCATCGCAGAGGGCGTGATCGACATCTACTCGGGCAACGACGATCAGATCGTGCCCATCTGTTCACTGGGCGGCATTGGCGTCATCTCCGTGCTCTCCAATGTGGCGCCTTTAGAGGCACACAACATGGTGGAGTACTGCCTGATGAACCGATACGACAAGGCGAGAGAACTTCAGCACAAGTCCCTCGATCTTGTAAATGCGCTGTTCAGTGAGGTCAACCCGATCCCCGTCAAGGCGGCTCTGCAGATGCAGGGATATGCCGTGGGAGCGCCCAGGCTTCCGCTGACAGAGATGGAAGAGGCACACAAGGAAGTACTCAGAAAGGCGATGATCGAGTTCGGATGCCTTTAAAAACTAAAAAACTGCCGCACCGGAAACAGCTTCCGGTGCGGCAGTTTTTATTTACCGTAAAGATTCGATTGCTGTTATAGATCCGTCAGCTGCGGCGCTTTCCGGTGATGGAAAGGATTCTGACGAACAGGTTTACGACATCCAGATAGATGTCCGCGGCACTGTCGACTGCGTTGTCCAAAGTCTTGGGGAACTGCTGTGCCCTGTACCAGTCATATCCGATGTAGCCGCAGAAGATCAGCGCTACAGCGTAGTCGATGACGGTAGGGCTGATCCCCATGATGAATCCCAGAACCAGCTCGATTATGATGACGCCTATGAGGGACGTGAACAGTGTCCTGCCAAGGTTCGCGAAGAAATTCGGATACAGCATGGACAACAGGATCATGATCACGGTCACCAGGCCTGTTGCAATAAATGCATAGGCTACGGATTGTCCTGTGAAGACGGCAACATAGACCGTCAGCAAAAGACCCATTGAGATCGCCATACCGGTGAAGGCAAGGAAGCTCACGACAGGGCTGTTGGATTTGTGGACGAGGATCGAGCAGCCGATCGTTCCCACAAAGTAAAGGACCAGGACTAACCGATAGTCAATGCTGAGGATCGGATACAGAAAGAAAGAGGACATCACAACATTGATCAGGACGCCCCACAGGAGGGTCAGCCCGATCGTCAGATTGTATGTGCGCTCGGTAATCTGTGTGCCTGCATAATTGTTCATACGTTCCAGACGATATTCTTTGTTCATATCAGCCATATTAACCTCTCATTCCGGAGCGTTGGGGAATTAAAGTGAGGCGAACCTTCTGTTCGCCGGTGCGCCTGAGGAGATCGGGGACGCTCCGGCGCCGATCCCGTGCGCGATCGTACGACCGGGCGGGTCGAACGATGCAACTATAAAACTGCATATCTATTATATACGATTGCCTGCGAAATGATAGCGAAATTTTTGTGAACAGGCTCCCTGATCCGGATGATCATCCGGATGCCGGCTCCCCGATCCCGAGGCTCTGGAGGCGAAAACACGCCCCGGACCTGAGGCTCCGGAAATAATTTCATATTGTGCATATGGAAGAATCATTGTACAATAACTCCTTGAAAAAAACAGAAAGGACGAATCCAATGTTTAAATATGCATGTCTAAACAATATTTCGGAGAAAGGACTGAATAAATTTTCACCTCTGTATGAAAAGTGTGAAGAGATCGGGCAGGCACAGGGCATCCTGGTCCGCAGCGCTGTGATGCACGATATGGAGTTCTCCGATGATCTGCTCGCGATCGCGAGAGCCGGTGCAGGCGTGAACAATATTCCGCTGGACCGCTGTGCAAAGCAAGGGATCGTAGTGTTCAATACTCCCGGCGCAAACGCAAACGGCGTCAAGGAGATGGTGCTGGCAGGGATGCTCCTGGCTTCCCGTGATGTTGTCGAGGGCGTCGACTGGGTGCGCGCCAATCGGGGCAGCAAGGATATTGCCAAGACAGCAGAAAAAGAAAAGAAGAAATTCGCAGGGACCGAGCTCTCCGGAAAGAGACTGGGGATCATCGGCCTCGGAGCGATCGGTGTGCGCGTGGCTAATATGGCCGTGGAACTGGGTATGGAAGTTTTCGGCTATGACCCTTATGTGTCGGTGGATGCGGCGTGGCACCTCAACCGGAAGATCACACATGTTTTTGATCTCAATGAGATCTATGACCGCTGCGATTTCATCACGATCCATGTCCCGGCGCTCCCCTCAACGAAGGGAATGATCAGCAGGGAAGCAGTGAAAAAGATGAAAAAGGGCGTGATCCTGATCAACATGGCGAGAGATGTGCTTGTAGATGAGGAAGCTGTGATCGAAGCGATCGGATCAGGCAGGATCCGGCGTTACGTCTCGGATTTTCCCAATCCGACGGTAGCAGGGAAAAAGGGCTGCATCACGACGCCGCATTTGGGAGCATCCACCGAGGAATCGGAGGACAATTGTGCAGAGATGGCAGTTGATGAGCTCATGGATTATCTGGAGAACGGAAATATCCGCAACAGCGTCAACTATCCAGCATGCAGTATGGGTGTCTGCAGATCCGAGAGCCGGATCGCGATCTTCCATGAAAACAAGGTCAATATGATCAATAAGCTGACGACACTGATCGGCGGCAGCGAGCTGAATATCTCGGAGATGACCAGTAAATCCAAAGGCGATGTGGAGTATACCCTGATGGATCTGGATACCCCTGCGACGCCGGAACTGGTCGAGAAGATCTCTGCCGTACCGGGTGTGTGGAGAGTACGAATTATCAAATAGAATAACTATAAAACACGGAAAGCAGAAAAAGGACCATTGCATTTGGGGCAGTGGTCCTTTTATGGTCAAAGTACCGGCCCCGGCGCAGACGCAGGGATCGGGAACCCGGGGTTCTGAATGAGGAGGAAGCCGGCAGGCCATTACGCAGCAGGCGTATTTTTGTTTATGCGGATTTCACATTCAAGGGATTTAATCACATAATAAACACAATAGAACTATATATTGTACAGGACAATGACGATTAAGAAAGCTTACATGATGATAAGAAGTGCCGGGGGACGCCATTAAGATAGGGGATATCATTAGTACTTGGAAAGGAAAGCATCATGCATCATGGAAATTCGTTGATAGAATATTTGAACTGGAGAGGCGACCTGCCTTTTTCAAGAGAGCCCTTTAATGAGGTGGACAATGTGATTTTGGCACAGCTGGCCTATGTGGATTTTGACGGGATCGTGACGTCTGCCCGAGAAGATAAAATACCGGTCGGCGAAGTTTGCAGCCGCTATTGGGAGATGCACACCGAGGAGGAGATCAGGAACAGACAGAGCTTTGTCAAATTGTCGCCATTTCTGCTCAGGCCTGTAGCGGAAAGCCGAAGATTTGAGCAGACAAAACTGTGCGGCTATATCAATTATGTCAGTAAGAATACGGAGGCACAGATGTCCGCGATCCAGTTCGAGCTGGAGGACGGAACGACATATGTGGCTTTCCGCGGAACAGATGAGACGCTGGTAGGATGGAAGGAGGACTTTAACCTCAGTTACATGTCCCGGACAGAAGGACAGCGCCTGGCTGTTGAATATATGAAAGAGTTTTTTGGTGATACCCACTGCCGGCTCAGGGTGGGCGGTCATTCCAAGGGAGGCAATTTTGCGGTTTATGCTTCCGCCTTTTCAGGTCCGAAAGTGGAAGCGCAGATCGAAAAGGTGTACAGCAATGACGGGCCCGGATTCCGCGAAGAGATCACAGAGACTCCGGAATATAAGAGAATCGTGGAGAAGACGACCAGTATTATTCCCAGAGACTCCCTGATCGGCAAGATCCTGACTTCCGGGATCAAGTCCAATGTGGTAATGAGCGCCGTGAACGGCATTAAGCAGCATGATGCGATGACCTGGCAGGTGTTCAGAAACCGCTTTGTGAGAACAGAGAGGTCGAGTGACAGCGTCTTCTTTGAGAAAGTCATCAGCGGATGGCTGGATAACGTGGACGACGAAGCCCGAAAGGTCTTCGTGGACCAGATCTTTAATATTCTGCAGTCCTCGGGAGCCAATACCATGAAGGATGTGAGAGATATCAGTCTGAGGGACTTATCGGAGGCACTGCAGATGGCGCGAAGCCTGCCCAAAGACCAGCAGAAAGAGATCACGCAGGTGCTCAAACAGCTGCTCAGAAGCGGAGAGAAGACGTTCTATGAACAGCTCGGTTCCAAAGAAGGACGTATTCCGGAATTTGTCAGAAGATGGGCCGCTAAGAGAGAGAGCACTATCGAGGCCAAGGAGGCAGAGACCTATCTGGAGGAATTGGAGAGGTCAGAGGAAGAGCATGCGCAGAACACGGATGAAGAACAGCCGGAGAGCGCAGAAACGGCCGGGGAGAATGCCGGCTCTTCGGATAATGAGCCTAATGAGCCGGAGTACGGGGACGGACGCATAGATGACGATGAAAGAGACGACTCAGAATAAAGATAATATAAAAAAGAAAGATAATATAAAAAGAGAAGCGCCGGAGCTGCCGAAGACATCTATGACGTCAGAGACCATCGGGAAGATACGCCGTAAAACGGCTGGGCGTGTGATGGAAGAGGTCAGGACAGTGAAGAGAGAAAATGCAGTCCTGATCCCTTTGGTAGAGGCGGACGGAGAGTGGAGCATTTTGTTCGAAGTGCGCCGGCCCGAGATCCGGCAGGGCGGAGAGATCTGCTTTCCGGGCGGCGGGGTGGAGCCGGGGGAGAGCGCACAGAGCGCTGCTGTGCGGGAGACCGCCGAGGAGCTGCGCATCCCCAAAGAGCAGATCGAATTGGTCGCGCCCATGCACTCGATGTCCGGGCCGGGAGGCGCAAGGATCAGTTCATTTCTCGGTATTTTGACCGATTATGACAAGTATAAAGGCGCATATTCGGAACGGGAAGTGGACCGCGTTTTCACAGTGCCGCTTCGCTGGTTTGCAGAGCATGAACCGCTGACCAGTGACGGAGCGATGGTAGTGAAGACGGCGGAAGATTTCCCTTATGAACTGCTTCCGGGGGGAAAGAACTATCCGTGGCATCAAATTCCCCGGCGCTTTTATTTTTACAAGACGGACGGCGGCGTGATCTGGGGCATCACGGGAGAACTGCTGTACCATTGTCTGCGCGTGCTGCAGGGAAAGGACCCGGACGAATGAGCCGCCGGCTGGAGTATAAGGTCAGACCACAGGACAGCGGCATGTGCATACGGGAGTTCCTCAGGGTGAAACTGGCGTTTTCAGGGCACCAGATCAGCAGATTGAAGTTTCAGGAGGACGGGATCCGCATCAATGGTGAAAAAGCCTATGTGAGCCATGTCCTCAGAGAAGGGGAAGTGCTGACGGTGGGACTCACCGAGCAGGTCTTAAGAAGGACGACCCAAGGCGGCAGGCCGGGAAAGATCTGGGAAGCGCCGGCGCCGGAGCTGGAGGTGCTTCCCCTTGAGATCCTTTATGAGGATCGTGACCTCTTGATCGTCAATAAACCAGCGGGGCTGGTCTGTCATCCGTCGCCGGGCCACTATAACGACACGCTGGCCAATCAGGCAGCGGCACATCTGGGAGGAGTCGGGACGGCTATGGATATGCGGGTGACCGGAAGGCTGGACCGGGAGACATCCGGAATCGTGACCTTTGCCTTAAACACAGAGACAGCAGCGATGATCCAGAGACAGCGGGAGGACGGACGCCTTGTCAAGACCTACCTGGCACTGGCGGAAGGGCGGTTCGATCACAGGGAAGGCGTCGTCGACGCGCCGCTTAGAAGAGAAGGGCCCGGATCCCACCGCATGATCTGCGCGGCGGACGGAAAAGCGGCAAGAACCTTTTACCGTGTGCTCGGTGAGACAGTGAGCGAAGAAGGAGGTCCCGCGACATATCTCGCGTGCCGGATCGAGCACGGCAGGACCCATCAGATCAGAGTCCATATGGCCCATATCGGGCATCCGCTGGTGGGCGACCCCCTTTACGGAACGCCGAAAGCAGGGAAGAATGCAGCAGAAACCATGTGTCTGCACGCATACACCTTGTCCCTCTACCGGCCATTTGAGGAGGTCAAAATAGAGATCAGGGCAGATTTGCCGATCTGGGCGTACAAATTGTCACAAGATACAGTATAATGGGCATTAAAGGAGCAGCCGGGAGCAGAATGCAGACGATGGAACAGGAGCAACTCAGAATCAAATATCAAGTCAACGAGGATCCGACGGGGATACTCTCCCGCATCCGCTATTTCTGCCTGGATATGGATGGAACGGTCTATCTGGATTCTGTATGGATCGACGGGGCCAAAGATTTTCTGGCGGCCCTCACTGCAACCGGCAGAAAATTCTGTTTTATGACAAACAACTCTTCCAAGAGTGCCGATATTTATATCGAAAAGCTCCACAGCATGGGGCTTGTCATCGATCCTGAAACGCAGCTTGTCACATCGGGGCATGCGACGATCGATTACCTGCTCAGGAATTACCCGGGAAAGAAGGTCTATCTGTTCGGAAATCCGATGGTCAAGATGGAGTTTATGAGAAAGGGCGTGCTATTGGACGAAGAGGCGCCGGACCTTGTGGTGACGAGTTTCTGCACCAGTTTCCACTACAGGGACCTGTGCAGGCTTTGCGACCTGGTCAGGAGCGGCCTGCCCTACATCGCGACGCATCCGGATTACAACTGTCCGACAAAGACAGGGTTCATCCCGGACATCGGATCGCTCAGCGCCTATGTGGAGGCGTCCACGGGAAGAAGGCCGGACAAGGTGGTCGGAAAACCGGAGGCAGAGATCATCGATTACGCGCTCCGCAAGCTGGGCTCGCACAAAGAAGCGGCCTGTGTCGTAGGGGACCGGCTGTATACGGATGTAAAATCCGGAGTGAACAACGGCCTTTACGGGATCTTCGTTCTGAGCGGAGAAGCTCAGCTCAGAGACCTTCCGTTTTCGGATGTGAAGCCGCATCTGATCTTTGACTCCGTGAAGGAAATGATCCCGCTTTTATGATCGGACAGGGGAGATCGCGGCGGGATGACCGGAAAAGCCGACAGAGATCAGCTGTCAGGGAACAGATGATCGGAAATAGATGACAAGGGATAGTATGGAAACAAGAGAAATTTTGGAACTTGTGAAGAGCGGTGCCATGAGCATCGATGAAGCAGAAGGGCATTTCAGAAGACAGCCTTTTGAGGATTTGGGCTTTGCCAAACTGGACGTGCACAGGAAGATGCGCTCCGGATTTCCGGAGGTAATCTTCTGCAGCGGGAAACCGGATGCCTTTCTTGTGTCTATTTACGAGAAGATGGCGGCGGAGGAAGGGCAGGCATTCGGAACGAGGGCCAGTGAACACCAGTATAAGCTGGTGAAAGAAGTCCTTCCGGATATTCAGTATGACCCTGTTTCGGGGATATTGAAGCTGCAGCGAAAGAAAGCGGAGCAGAGCGGCCTGATCGCCGTTGTGACGGGCGGGACCGCCGACATTCCCGTGGCAGAGGAGGCGGCGCAGACTGCTGAATACTTTGGCTCCCGTGTGGAGCGGATCTACGACGTGGGCGTGAGCGGCATACACCGGCTGCTGGCACAGACTCAGAAACTGCAGGAGGCGAACTGCCTGATTGCGGTGGCCGGCATGGAAGGGGCACTCCCCAGTGTTGTCGGGGGCCTTGTGAGCAACCCTGTCATTGCGGTGCCCACTTCGGTGGGATATGGCGCGAATTTCGGAGGGCTGTCGGCGCTGCTGACGATGATCAATTCGTGCGCGAACGGGATTGCCGTTGTAAACATTAATAACGGGTATGGCGCTGGTTATATGGCGACGCAGATCAACCGCCTTGCCTGCGGAGGAGCAAAGAGTGAAAAATAGTGATAGAATTCTGTATCTCGAGTGCGGGACAGGGATCAGCGGCGATATGATGGTCGCGGCGCTTCTGGATCTGGGGGCAGACAGCGGAAAACTGCAGCGCGTCCTCGATGGAATTCCGGGCGGCCATTTCCGAACAGAGATCAGCCGTGTGAAAAAGTCGGGGATCGAGTGCTGTGACTTCAACGTGATCCCGGATGAGGAGCACGACGGTCACGACCACGACATGGAATATCTGTACGGGCATCTTCACGGAGAGGGCGGCCATGACCACCATCATGATCATGACCATCATCACGATCACGAGCATGAGCACGATCATCATCACGATCACGAACATGAGCACGATCACCATCACGACCACGATCATCATCATGATCATGAGCACGGGCACCATCATCACACGGGAATGGCCGAGATCCGTGAGATCATCGGAAAGCTGGAGATGACGGAAGGGGCCAGAGAGCTGGCGCTCCGGATCTTCGGGATTTTGACACAGGCCGAATCCAAGGCGCACGGCGTTCCGGTCGATGAAGTGCATTTCCATGAGGTGGGAGCGCTGGATTCGATCGTGGATATCGTTGCAGCTGCGGTATGTTTTGACGATCTGGGCTTTAAGCGGGTCGCTGTGACCGGGATCAGCGAGGGAAGCGGAACCGTGCGGTGCCAGCACGGAATCCTGCAGGTGCCGGTGCCCGCAGTGGCGGCGATTGCCGGCGAGCACGGACTGCCCATGCGTTTTACCTCCAGAAAAGGAGAACTGGTCACGCCGACAGGAGCGGCGATCGCGGCGGCGCTGATGACACAGGATCACCTGCCGGAGACTTTCAGGATCGTCAGGACAGGGCTGGGAGCGGGCAAGAGAGCTTATGAGATCCCCAGCATACTCCGGGCCATGGTGCTGGAGCCGCTGGAGGAGAAAGCGGATGCAGAGATGCCGGGCGACACGATCATGAGACTGGAGTGCGACGTCGACGACAGCACGGGCGAGCAGCTGGGCTATACGCTGAACAGACTTTTTGATGCCGGCGCGAGAGAAGCACATTACAGCCCTGTGTACATGAAAAAGAACCGCCCCGGGTGGGAACTCACCGTGATCTGCGATGAGGAAAACCGGGCAGAGATCGAGAAGGTGATCTTTGCGGAGACGACGACGATCGGAATAAGAAGGCAGCGGATGGAGCGCACCGTACAGGCAAGAAAAGCCGTCAACGTGATGACCCGGTACGGAGAGATCCCCGTCAAGATCAGCGGAGAGGGCACTTACAGAAAAGTTCATCCCGAGTACGAGAAAGCGGCGGAAGCTGCCGCGAAAGAAGGGGTGCCCTTCAGAGCGGTCTATGAGGAGACACTCCTCGCATTTTACAGAAGTGAAGATATTTCTTACGGAAAGGCGGAGAAGGAGCAGTGAGAGTACTAGAGACGAAGAGAGAAAAACCTGATTTTGCAGCGGTATATGAACAGGAATACTCCTATGTGTATAACTATATTTATATGCAGGTGATGCACAGGGAGAACACGGAAGACCTGGTCAGCGATGTCTTTATGAGAGCGATGTCTCATTATGACGGCTATGACCCTTCCAAGGCATCAGTGCGGACGTGGCTCTGCACCATCGCCAGGAACAGCCTGATCGATTACTACCGCAAGAACGGCCGGAGGAAGACGGAAAATATCGATGACGCGCCGGAGCCGTCAGCTGTGGATGAGTACGATATTTTGAAAAATCCCATCAACAAGGAAGTCTACCGCCTGCTCCAGCACCTCTCCGACGATGAGAGAGAGCTCCTGAGCATGATCTATGTGCAGGAGATGAAAAATCCCCAGATCGGTGAGATCCTGGGGATCAATGCCAAGGCAGTCAGCGAGCGGCACAGAAGGCTTCTGGCCAAGCTTCGCAATATGGAGAAAGGAAAGGACAGCAGCGACTTTCTGGATTACTCCTGAGTATTGGGGAAAAAAGAGGGCGGAACCCGTGTCCGCCCGCATATCAGTCCAGCTTTTTCAGGATCGTAAGACGGTTCTCGCTGTCCTCGTACTGATAGCTGATGTCATCTGACAGTTTCTTGATGAGAAAAATGCCCAGGCCTCCGATCGCCCTCTCCTTCGCGGAAGAGCTCAGATCCGGCGCCGCCTTCTTGAGCGGGTCGTAGGGAATCCCCGTATCGCGGAAGGTGATGGCCAAAAGATCCTTGGCCTCGTTCAGCGCAAGGTCGATCGAGACAGTGCCGGTGCTTTCGCCGTAAGCATAATTCGCGATATTGATGAAGACCTCCTCAATGATCATATCCAGCTCCAGCTGTGTCTTCATGCTGCAAGGGGAGGCAGTCAGATAATCCTGTACGCGTTCCTGGGCGATGGAGAAATTTGTGGGCACAGCGTCCAGCGTAAATGTGGAGCGGCTTTTCTCGGGGAAACCAGTTTGCATTCTATGCTCAGCCATGGCAAAGTTCCTTTCGCGATGTATTGGATAAGTCCACAGAGAAGACCTGAACATGCAGGCTTCATTCCGGGATCAATGAATCGTGTGATGCCGATGATAATTGGAACACTAATTCATTATATTACAGTATACAAGGAAAATGGACCTAAGGTTAAGAATTTTTAATACATATTGCGGATTTCTTCATGGATGAGGGAAATTCATTGCGTATATAGAGATAAATAAAAACAAAGGGGGCGCGACATGGGAACTCATTTTACAGATATGATCGTCCGCGCTGATTTCAGCACAGAGACCGACTTTAAAGATGTTCTTCGGAAGAGACTGTTTGCGGCAGGCGCAGGCAAGAAGTCCGAAATTCTACAGTTCCAGCGTTTATCGGACGCAGAGCTGAATATGGTATCCGCAGCAGGCGACAGGGATCTTCTCAGAAAACTGGAGCAGAACAGAATCACCGGACAGGATCAGTAAAGAAAAACGGAAAAATACATAGACCACAGCAACAAAAACAGGAGCTGTGGTCTTTTCCGCGTCGAAAGGAGACATACATCAAAAATGGATTACGGTAAGATCGCATTGCAGAAACACGCAGAATGGAAAGGCAAAATAGAGATTACGGCGAGAGCTGCCGTAGACAGCGCCGAGGCGCTAAGTGTCGCGTATACGCCCGGGGTGGCAGCGCCCTGCCTGGAAATACAGAAGAATCCTGAAAAGAGCTATGAGCTCACGAGGAGATGGAACACTGTGGCAGTGGTCACGGACGGAACGGCAGTCCTGGGCCTTGGCGATATCGGCCCGGAGGCGGGCATGCCCGTCATGGAGGGCAAATGCGTGCTCTTCAAGGCATTTGGCGGCGTGGATGCGATCCCGCTTTGTCTCAGGACACACGACGTGGACGAGATCGTGCGGACGGTCAGCCTTCTGGCGGGATCTTTCGGAGGGATCAATCTGGAGGATATCGCAGCTCCCAGATGTTTCGAGATCGAGAAGAAGCTCAAGGAGTGCTGCGACATCCCGATCTTCCATGATGACCAGCACGGGACAGCGGTCATCACGCTTGCAGGCCTGATCAATGCGCTCAAAGTCGTGGGCAAAAAGATAGAGGACGTAAAGATCGTCACTTCCGGCGCAGGCGCCGCCGGCATCGCGATCATAAGGCTCCTGATGGCCATGGGCCTCAAGAACGTCATCATGACTGACCGCAAAGGGGCCATCTACGAGGGAAGAGAAGGCCTTAACCCGATCAAGGAAGAGATGGCGAAGATCACCAACCACGGTCATGAAGCCGGAACCCTTGCGGAAGTGATCCGCGGAGCGGATGTCTTCATCGGCGTGTCGGCAGCGGGAACACTGACACAGGATATGGTGCGCACGATGGCCAAAGATCCCATTATCTTTGCCTGCGCCAACCCGACGCCGGAAATCTTCCCGGACGAGGCTAAAGCGGCAGGTGCGGCGGTCGTCTCCACGGGAAGGAGCGACTTCCCCAACCAGATCAACAATGTGCTCTGCTTCCCCGGCATTTTCCGAGGTGCGCTGGACGTGCGGGCAAGTGATATCAACGACGCGATGAAGATCGCCTGCGCGAAGGCGCTGGCGGACCTTGTCTCTGAGGAGGAGCTGTGCGCAGACTATATTTTGCCCAAGGCCTTTGACCCGCGCGTTAAAGACGCGGTCGCGAGGGCGGCGGCACAGGCAGCGATCGACAGCGGCGTTGCGAGAATAACCGGAAAGTGAGCGGACTGTGAAGAGGGCGGTGAGCCCGCAGATGACGCCTCCGAGCCCGAGGCAAGAGGAAACGATGACGCCCC
>ODAI012651380.1_pt1 | contig 26381 bp, 20 predicted proteins | sample 1539321 | NCBI WGS metagenome assembly ODAI01 (sample SAMN02144231, study PRJEB22623) | gut metagenome | biome: sheep rumen | host: Ovis aries | place: New Zealand
GATGAGCTTGTTGACCATCAGGGGAATGAAGAACTCGGCCTTCAGGTTCTCCATGTTCTTCGGGTCGCTGAGGAACTCCTTGAAGTAGGCTTCGGAATACTCGAAGTAGTCGGGGGTGAAGCCCCACATATTCATCGACACGGGAGCGTTCTCCTCTAACGGCTGCCACTCGCCCTGCTCGTCCTTATACTTGATGACACCGTCGATGCGCAGTATCTCGGTGCGCTCTACCACATCGGTAAGGTGACGCTTGTCGTTGTAGGCACAGACGCCACGGGCCACCGAGCCGTTCTCGCTCAGCGTGTTGCACACACGGAAGCCCACCATGGCATACTCGTTCTTCGAGCCTTCCTTCAGGCCGCTGAGGAACTTGCCAATCTGCATGAAGGCATCGCGACCGTAGAAGTCGTCGCAGTTGATGACGCAGAAAGGCTCCTTGATGACATCCTTGCCCATGAGCACGGCATGGTTGGTGCCCCAGGGCTTCTGGCGACCCTCGGGGACGGTGAAGCCTGCGGGCAGGGCGTCGAGGGCCTGGAAGCACAGCTCGCACTGCACCTTACCTTCATACTTGGCCAATATTTGGGTACGGAACTGCTCTTCAAAATCCTTGCGGATCACCCAGACAATCTTGCCGAAGCCTGCCTGGATGGCATCGTAGATACTGTAGTCCATGATGGTCTCGCCGTTGGGGCCCAGACCGTCGAGCTGCTTCAGGCCTCCGTAACGGCTGCCCATGCCTGCTGCTAAAAGAAATAATGTCGGTTTCATTGTATTATAAGTTTAATAATGTTTTACTACATCGTGCAAAGATAGTGAATATTTTTATTTCAGCCAAACTTTTTAACGCTTTTCCATACAAGGATGCCACAGAAAGGAGCAATCAGAAGGGATAGCCGATGGCAAAGTGGAGGGTCTGTGCGTCCTTGAAGCTGTCGATATTGTAGAAGCCGGAACGCCCGGTGTCGTAGGGCACATGCAGCCCCACGCCCCAGTCGAGACGGAGAATGAGGAAGTTGAGGTCGTAGCGCAGTCCGACGCCGGTGCCCACAGCGATGTCGCGCAGGAAGCGGTTCAGCCGGAACTTGGTGCCGGAGAAATGCTGACCGTCAAACTGGTTGTCGAAGTCTTCGTTGACATTCCATATATTACCGGCATCGAGGAACACGGCACCGTGCAGGTTGCCGAACAGGCGTCGGCGATACTCAAGGTTGAGCACCAGCTTGAGGTCGCCGTTCTGCAGCAGATACGACATGGCCTTGTCGTCAAGACCGGGGAAGCGGCCCGGTCCGATGCCGCGCACGGGGAAGGCACGTATGCTGTTGGCACCGCCTACATAGAACATCTCCGAGTTAGGCAGCCAGTCGCTGTTGCCGTATGCAAAGATAGCTCCGGCATTGACATGGGCCACCAGTGAAGAGAAGCTGTTGAAGCGCCATGTCTTGGTGAAGTCGGTCTCGATCTTGACGAACTGTGAATAGGGATTGCGGAAGAGCGTCTTGTCAGGTTCGCCCCACTTCTTGCCGGCGGCCATCATCAGCAGCGACGTCACATTGCCCGACTCGGCAAGGGTGGTCTCCCACCGGATGGGATGCTGACGGGTGGAGGGACTGACATAGGTATAGGTATAGCGCATCTCAGGGATGAAGTAATCCTGCATGGTAGCCCTCAGATAGGGGTTATTCTCCATGAGTGCCGAGAAGGCGTCGGTGTGGCTGTTCATAAACTGGTACTTCACCGTGAGTGGCGACAGCTCATGGGTGCTCTGTGCCGAGGTCTGCCAATGGTAAGTCCACTCGCCGCTGAACACGTTCATCTTATAATAGCCGGGGCGATGGATGATATTGGCCGACAGCTTGGCGATGGTGGAGGGGGTGGTATAGAACAGGCGGCGACGGATGATGCGCCCGTTCTTGTCGCGGCGGATGCGATTGCCGCCGAAGAAGGGGGCTATGAGGCGCGGAAACTCTACCGAGCCGTCGATACCATACTCGTAGCTGTTCATGGACGAGCCGCCGCTGGTAGCCCACTCGTAGGAGCCGTGCAGACTGATGTCAATCTTCTCGGCCCCACGGAAGGCATTGCGACGGGTGAGGCCTAAGCGCAGCTCCGGTCCTACACGGCCGATGGTACGGGCATTGAGAATGGTCTCAATATAGAAGTCCCACGGCTTGTCGAACGTGCAGTTGAGGGTCAGGTCGAGGGTGTCGCACTGTGCGGTGCTGTCGCGGGGCGTAAACTGGAAGTCGGTCATGGAGAAGAGCCCCATGGCATTGATCTTGGCTGCCGACTCAACATAGTTGGAATAGCTGTATGCCTGACGGGGACGGAGCTTCAGGTCGGCCATCAGAATACGCGGACGGACGGGAGGTTTCTTGCCGGCAAACCGGATGGTGAAGAAGCGGCCTCGAAACGAGTCGGTAGGCTGCTCCATAAAGCTTTTACGCATGTTGATGTTCACACGCCCGATGTACCACTTGTGGCGGGCTGCCTCGGGCACGTCGTTGGCCAACTGGAAGCGCAGCTGAGCCTTGCCGCCGACCACAAAGGTGTCGGCAAGATAGGACGCATAGCCGGGCTGGTAATAGTAATAGCCGTTGTTGCGCAGCAGGGTGCTGATGCGCTGGCGCTCAGCTTCCAGGTTGGACACCACGAAGGGGTCGCCTCGACGGATGTAGGCATCGGCCAGCGAGGCACGGATGATGCTGTCGGCCTCGGCAGGAAAGCCGAAATAGCCCACACTGTCGAGCAGATACAACCGGCCGGGGGTGACGGTATAGCGTATCTTGGCGGTCTTGGGATTCTTCCCGGTGATGGTCTCGTAGCCTACCTCACCATGGAAATAGCCGTGATTGCGCAGCACGTTCTGCGCCACCGACGACCGCAGCTCGGGATTGACCCACGACATGAGCACCGGCTGCTTGCCGAAGGTCTTGGTCATCCATTTGGCAAAGGGCGATGGCTTGTCGGCATACTTGTTCCACACGGTGACGCCCCATGAGAACGGCACGCGATAATAGCTGCTGCCGAAGAGGGCACCGTTGGGGGCGGTGGCAAGCGCGGCATCCACCTCGGACTGCGTGGCGGTGAAGTTGTCGTTCGCCTCGTAGCCGGCATACTGTGTCTTCTGCAGGCCCGTGAAGAGCTGGTCGCCCTCGGGAATGTCCTTCGTCATGGAACACGACACGAACAATACACCTATTATAATATATATAAGACTATTGCTTCTCATTACGCTGGGTGTTTAAAGAATCTTTGCCTTCGCTGACGGCTGCAGGCTGACGGCTACTGTTGCCTTGCGGCTGACGGAGGGGCATGCGCCGCGGAGTGGTGTCGCGGAAACGGAAGATGTCGCTGAACCGCTGCAGGGTGCGCCGCCAGATGAAGCCGCCGCCATACTTCTGGGTGTATCCGTCGAGCCAGTCGTAGGAGTTGTTCTGGAAAAACAGGCTGAGGTATTTGTTGGCGCTGTCGTCAAGGCGATATTCCAGACTGACATTGTCGAAGAAAGATTTGTTGCGGTCCTGTACTTCAGCACCCGACGACACTTTGCCGCCCACGGCAATCTTCAGCCGGTTGTTCAGGAAGCGTTTGGCAAACTTGAACGAATAGTCGGTACGGGTGTTGCCGGAGGCATCGGTGGCATTGTCCATGCCGAACGAGAGGTCAAGCGTGCGCAGGGCATTGCCGGTGATGCTGTTGATTTCGGAATTGAGAAACGAGCTGAGGGCAGAGTTCATGGAGAAGGAGCCGGTGTTGCCGTCGGCCAGATACATGCCGGTGGTCAGCATCGAGACGGCCAGCTTGCCGCGCTGCTCGACACTCATGGCCTGCAGTTCGGTGTGCAACTGCATGTCCTCGGGGGCATCCAGGGTGAACTCCAGACCCATGTCGTTCAAGGCACGGGTAATCTTGACACCACAGTCGAACTCGACAGTGCGCCCCACCCCACCCGTGCCGGACACCGAGGCCTTGGTGCGCTCGGTGGCGGTGATGTTCAGCGTGGGATTGGCCATGTCGCCGGTGAACTCGATGTACGACCCGTCCTGTATAGTAAACGTCTTCAGCGGAATGACGGGCAGCGAGTATTTCATCTCGCCGTTCGACAGCGTGTAGCGGCCTGTCAGCTGCAGGTTGTCGGCAGGGTTGTACTGCATGCGCAGCGTGCCGCCGCCCATCAGGTCGATGTAGTTGGAGTGGTCGGCATTGAGGTAGGCCATGATGTGGGCGCCCTTCGACACATCGACCGTCATGTCCATGCGGAAGCCGTTCAGCGAAGGCCGCTCGACGACTATCTGGGTGGTGTCGCTGAAGTCCTTGAACTTCACCAGCTCGTTCAGCTGGTTGTCGGTGGTCAGCGGCGAGTCGCGCAGGATGTAACCCATATCGGTGGTGCCCAACACGTTCAGACGGCCGCGCATGGAGAGATGGTCTAACGGACCGCTCATCCTGGCGAAGATATCGACAAAGGCCTTGCCGTAGGCCACACTCTTGGCATGCTCCTGTGTACCGATAATCTGGTAGTTCTGGGCACGCATGCGCATATCGACCGTCATGCGGTCCAGGTTGCTGAAGTCGATATTGCCCTGAATGTTTAGAGGATTGTCGTTATAGGAATAAACCGCGAAATTCTCGAACAGCAACTTCGAATCGACAATGCGCACCGGGTCGTCGTCGAAGCGTAGCTTCACACCGTAGGGGATGCTCTCGATATAGGACGACGAGAGGAGTATCTCGCCATTGACCTGTGGGTTGCTGACGGCACCTTTCACCGTCAGCGTGCCATCGCCGAAGCCCTGCAGCCCGAACAGCTGGTTGGGAATGAAGCCATTTGCCAGCGACAAGGGTAGCTGCTCCAGCTTCAGCTGGGCATCGAGCGAACCGCCACCTTCATTAAAATAGGTTCCCGTAAACAGGCCTATCTCGGTGCCGTCCTTCAACAGGCGGGCATCGATGGCGTGGGTATCGTCTTCTTTCTGCAAATAGACCACCTCTGTGCTGATGTTGCCGACAGGACTGCGCTCGTAGGTCATGTCGCTGACAGACATATCGCTGACCACCGAGAAGTGGCCTTCGGCATTCTGCACAAAGTGATAGTCGCCGTCCAGTGAGCCGGTCATGCGCGGCAGATAATAGGGGAACACAGAGGTCACTTCGTCCAGATTGATACGGTTCAGGCTGACGGTGATGTCCTGCAGGGCCGTGGGGTCGTTGGTCTCGGAATAGATTTTCACGCCCGTGCCGTCGGCTGCTATCAGGTCCACCTTGGCATACACCCGCTTGTTGGCACCGAGGAATATGTAGTTGTCGGCATTCAGGGTAAACTCCTTATAACCGATGGTGGGACGTTCGGGCACCAGCCGCACGTTGATGCCGCTATCCACCATCTCGGCCTTGGCACCCAGACGGAGGCCCATCTTCTTAGAAGCGTCATAATAGCGCAGGCCGACGGTGGCTCCGCGCTCCTGCAGCACACCGTCGAGGAGGGCATCGAACACGAACTGCGGGTTCTTCTTGTTGTTGTGTACCTCGCTGCGGAAAGACAAATGGTCCTTGCGTTGCACCAGCTGCATGCCGACGGTGTCGAGACGGATGTCGCCGTATGTCAGCGAATGGACATAGCCTTCGCCGTTGACTCCCGTTTCTGGAGATGTTGACAGCTGGAAAAACAGCTGGCCGAAATCGACACCCTGGCTCTTCAGCATCGTGGCCAAGGGGTTCTTTGCCTTGCTTTCTATATGCAGTGCCACGCTGGGCAGCAGCCGTCGCAAGGCCGCCTGGTCGATAATCTTATGGTCGAGCTGAGCGGAAACGGTATCGCTCAACATGGTGATTCGCCGCATCAGGTACACGTAGTTGCCGGCATCGAGCTTCACGATGAAGTCGCCGCTCTGGGTGCGCACGATGGTGGTGTCTTCAGAGGTGCGAAGATAGAGCCCGACAAGCTCCGAACTGGCGGTCTTGCTGGAGTCGCTGACGGTAATGTCGCTGATGAGTCCGCTGACGGTATGGCTCATCTTCATGTCTGACGCGACATCCACCTGTCCGCACAGGCCGAGGGTCAACGGGTCGCTGGCGATTCGCATCTGATAGAGATCAATGCTCTTCAGGTTGGCCGTGATGGTGGCATCCAGTTTCTTGCGGTTCAACAGGGCATCAACGTTCAGTGTACCGTTAATCAGCGGATTGCGGCTGTCCACATCAACCAGCGCATGGCCCCGCTGCACGTTGGCCTGTGCCGTGACATGGTCGAGATTCCACGTGCCGTAACGCAGATGACTCACCTGTGCGTCGGCAAGCAGCTGTGTATGGGGCGACAGGAAGTCGGTGCCGTGACCGCGAAGGGCGACATCGGCACTGACGGTATAGATGGAGTCGCGGGGCATGAAATGGTGGACGTTCAGGTTGTTGACATTCACCTTGGCATCGTAGCGCATCCGGTCGGCATGCAGCGTGCCCTTGGCCTTGACCACGCCGCCACCCTCGCGGGCAGTCAGGTCGGCAAAATACTGCTGCCCGTCCACCTTTACTCGTCCGCCGGCCTTGATGCCATGGGGAATGCGGTAGTTACGCTGCACGTCACGGGGCAGCATGGCCATGACGAAGCCTAAGTCGTAGGTCTCGGCCTGGAACGTCACGTCGGCCGACAGGTTCTCCGGCTTGTCTATATTACCAGCAGAGCCGTTGACCTTGGCATGGAAAGCGGTAGGCAACGACAGCTCCAGTGTACTGAAGTCCATGTGCTGCATATTACCGTTGACATTACCTTTGACCGTCAGCGGATAATAGGGCCAGCGCTCGCGGAACGACTGTGGCATGCTGCCCAGGAACTGCATCATGTCCGGCTTGCCCAGACTTGCCTCCAGGCGGAGCTGCATCTGGCCGGGGTTCGTCTTTTCCATCATCGACAACGGCAGGTCGAGCGATAAGAGAATGTCCGACTCCGGGGTGTGCAGACGGAAGTCGGGCAACTTCAGGTTGCCGTCCTCCATACAGACAGCACCGCTCAGGCGGTCAATCTGCAAGCCGTGTTTCTCTTTCAGCGTGACATTACGCACAGCGAGGCGCAGCGACGGGTCATGATAGCGGATGCTGTCAACACCTATATTAATATGCGTCAGGTCGATGTGGTTGAAGTCAAGCCCTTCTGTAGGAACGGCGGCAGCACTTGTCTGCAACGGGTCGGCAGGAGCTGTCACGTCATACTGCAGCCTGCCGGCATTCCAGTCGGCACGGTGTACGGTATATGTCTCTGTGCCTAAGTCTATCAGGGCTTCACGGGCTGCCAGCGTACCGAAGTGGGCCCTGACACTCATCGTGTCGCCGGGCATGTGCAGGGCCACATCCGAACGTACCACGACAACACTGTCGGCATGTATCTTCCAAAAGACGGGCGTGGAAGTGGTGTCCTTCGGCACGGAGTCGTTCAGCGCAATGTCTATGCGGGCGTCTTCCAGCCGTACACCGTTCAGCTCCACCGTTTCGCGGTCCAGGTCGATACCCCGGCTGGTGAGCGACAGCAGTCCGAAGCCGCCTTTCACACGGGCGGCATCCACATAGCCGTTGGTGTTGAGCCGCACATTCTCCAGTTTCAGTTCGTCGATGACCACACGCTTGTTCAACAGGGGCAAAAGCCGCACGTCGGCCACCATGTGTTCAACGTCGGCAATGGTGTCCACCTCGTGTACCACACGCACGGCATTGACAGAGAGGTCGAGCGGGAAGGCCAGTCGCACGTGGCCTACCTTGATGTCCATGCCGGTCTTCTCGGAAGCGATGCCTGCCACGGCATCTACCGCCCAGTTCTGCACGGGGGGCAGATAGAGCAGCACGGTGAGTACGACAAACAGCAGAACGGGACTTAGCAAAATGCCCAGAATCCACCAAAAGACCTTTTTCATGACCTTCTATTTTTCAAAGCCATGCAAAGATACGAACATTTTTTGGAACCAACAAAGATATAGCCACTAATTTTTCATGGGCGGGCATATCTTATATTTCTCAGCAGCTCTGCATATTGTAGAAAACGCTCCGTCGCACTACTGATTCTCAGCATGCGCTCCATGGCTATGGGATTATACACAGAGTCACTTGATGCTATGCTATACGTCAATAGATTCTGAGAAGGAGCTAACAGAGAAACAATATCCTCCCAACCGCTTGCTTTATTGCCATTAACAATAATCGCCAGTTGATATGCTACATTCAACTGCAACAAGATTTGTTTTATAGCCACAAACTCGGCAACATCGTCGGAATGCCCTGCGTCCGTTGGGATTTCCACACTTAGGATACTGTCGCTCTTCATCTGCTCGTCAAAATATATCACCTTGTATCCTGGTAAGGGCGACAACTCAAAGAATGCTCCCCCATATATAGTTACCAGGCTTTTTAGAGTAACTAACGAAGAGTCTATCTCTACCCTGACCATCTTTTCTTTATATCTATTATCGGTATAATTTTTATCAGCCTCTGCAAATTTTGTGTAGTACGCGATAACACTGCCTGTAGAGTCTTCGCCATAGACTACAAAATGCCCGTCATCCGTATATGCTACGTGATAGCCATTATGGTTTTCAACAAGTGTCAAGAGGGGCTTTCCATGACTACTTACGCTGTTTGCTTTTTTACTTGAATAGGAACAAGAAAGAAGCAATATCAAGGCATTCAGGAAGAGCAATATTTTTTTCATCTTTTTTTCAAGTCTATTTACCAGTGTACTTCACCACCTTGATACTGATTTCGTACAGAAGATATAAGGGCACTGTCACTAATACTAATGTCATTAAATCTGGAGGAGTGATGACTGCGGCTACCAACATGATAATAATAAGAGCGTGCTTCCGGTACTTAGCGAGAACTGAAGATGTCACCACGCCCATCTTGCCAAGAAAGAAAGCGATGATTGGCAGTTGGAAAACAACACCCATGACCAGCGTCAGTGAGACAAAAGTACTGATATACGAATCGAGCGTGATGTTACTAACGACACGTGCTGAAACGCTATAAGTGCCCAAGAAGCGGAAAGAGATGGGGAACAAGACAAAATAGCTCATCAACACGCCCAGAATGAATTGCACATAGATAATGCCTACGACTTGTAACGAATACTTCCTCTCGTTCTCATACAAAGCAGGAGAGATGAAGCGGAACAATTCATAAACGACAAAAGGAGATGCGCAAAGAAATCCGAGATACACCGCTGTAGTGACATGCATCATGAATTGGCTTGACAAATCAGTAGCTATCAAATTTACGTAAAAGCTGTCAAAGTGAAAGTCTATGCCCAGACGATGCATCATTGCCTCTATCCAGCGATAAGTATAGAAATTCCAGTCACTCGGTGCCAATAAAAGCTGCCACACCATATCCTTAAAGCAGAACACGATGCAGGCTATTACACCAACCACTAATAGTACACGAACAAGCATACGGCGCAGCACTTCCAAGTGTGCGCCATAAGTCATCAAGCCTTTGTCGTGACTATTCTGTTTGCTCTGCTTGTTCTGTTGGTTCGTCTGCATCTTCCTCAACAGGTTCCCTCATCCCTTTCTTAAAACTTTGAACACCTTGCCCCAAGCCTCTCATCATCTCTGGCAACTTTTTTCCTCCGAAGAGCAACAAAGCCAGAGCTCCAATGAGTAAAAGTTCCGTACTTCCTATAAATAAAAGTTGTGTAGTCATTGTTGTCAACAATTTATAATTCAATTACTATTTCATTCGTATCAAATATGATACGCCAGTTCCCCTTGCCCTTCTCCCAATGATATTTGTCAGAATAAGCGTTCCACCATCCCTGATATTGACGCGAAGTTTCATGCAGGTCCTCCATTGCTCGTGCATACATGGCTGTATCACGAGGTAAAATCATAAGAAGTTCCTCTAACGCATTCTTATGCGCATTGATTTCGAGAATTTCGCGTTTCTCCTCCTCAGTTACCTTTCCTACTTTCTTTTTCATAATCTCTGAAAGTCATCAAACGGGTCTAAATAGTCTATCGCCTCCATCTCCTTCTGCCGCAAGAGATTATTCGCATGTAACGCTTCCAGTAAATCCCGGCTTGCATTGCGCTCGACATGAGCTAATACGCATTGTTGCCGTGAAGGGACATTCACCTCGTATGTAAGTTTCTTGTTTAGCCAAACACATCTTTTACACTGATAAGCATCACATCGTTTACACAACGGTGCTCCTGACAATGTATATAGTTTCTGGTTTCTTACATCTACCCCCTCCTGAACGCTGCCTATCGCGTAATTACCATCATTGTCGTAATAAAAAGCCGGACATGGATAGAATTTTCCGTCAGGGGCCAATGTAATACTCGTATCGCCTGCTCCGCAATTGTTCATCGCGTCCAAAGCTATCCTGTCGGTAAGAATATTTGTATTTGCATTACCACCTCTCAAGATGACATCTTTTACTGATTTGCTGATTTCTTTCAATCTGTCCGAATAGGTGTCAATGTCTTTCTCGCTGAATATTTCAATATCGGTATATACCAGATTGACGCTAATGTTTTTTTCAAGTACCGCTATTATCGTTTTGTAGTCTGTAAAGAACTCACGAAGGCCTGTTCTTACAAGATATCTTATTCCAGCATCAAGTTTATCGATGTTGTCACTGAGTTCCTTGATACCGTCAATCACTATGACATCCGACATCTCTTCTTGTCCCAATCTGCCTATATTATCATGAAACATGGACGCTATTGCTTCCATATAGTCATGAGGCAAATCGAAATCGGGCAAAACATATTGGATTCGCATATCATATTTCATGGCAAAGAGAATCGCCTCACGAAGTGTCTCGATAGGAATCAAGTTTGCCTCATTCCTATTCTGGTAGTGACAGAACGAAACCGAACTGTCTGCTAACAATACTATCAGATATTTGATCATATCAACATTGCTTTTATGGTTTCAGAATTTAACAGCTTGTCGCTTTTTCGCTCAACATAGCATTCTTACGGTTTTTCTTTCCTCCTTGTTGTATGTGCATATACAGCTTATTCCAGTAATAGAAATTTGCCCTTACACGAGCTTTATGCATCCGACAGATTGCGATAGAGCGCTGATAAATCGTATCGGTATCTGCGGCATTATAGTTTTCTCCCTGACACCACGCACATCCTTTCGAAATCTCGCAGGCCATGCATTTTTCCGGGCTCTGCGTTTCAGCATCCAACAGGATAAAGGGCCTTACCTTGTTCAGGTCTATCCCCGTTTCGATATTTCCTATAATCCTTGGTTTCTTTTCGCGCAACGAGAAATCAACGAACCGATTGCACGGATAGAAGTTTCCTTTACCATCAATGGCCAGCATCATTCCCGTTCCGCACCAATTCTTATTATCTATATTCTTTTTCCCTACCTTCTCGTCGAATATTGAACAGGAGAAATCAACATACAACTCGTTGTCAATCATTGCATCAGCAAGTTTTACCAACTGCTTCTCAAATATGTCATCGTCGCCATCCTTCCACACATCCTCAAAGACACAGTTCATGAACACCCGATGTATTCCAAGTTCAAATAAATGCAAGATACTTTCGCAGATATAAGGCAAATCATCACTACTCAGCGTGACTTTCGTGCTCTCCTCCGGGAATTGTCTTGTCCAAAGCGGGATGTTTCTCACTACATCATCGTATGACCCTTTACCGCTGTTCTTGTATATCCGGTTCAGGTCATGTTTCTTCTTTGTGCCGTCTATCGTGATTGCAATAGAAACATGTGTTCTGTTCTTCATGATAAACCGCTGCACCTTCTCGCTACCATAGTTTATCCCGTTGGTCGTAAAAGTGAACACATAATGATTAAACCAATGGTGTCCCTTTGCATACATCTGAACCTTGATGTAATCACAAATCTCGTCTATCAGGTCTATCTCCAAGAAAGGCTCGCCCCCGATAAACTCAAAGAACACGCCCCTTTCATTAAAATACGTCGGGTTATCCAGTATGTAGTCAACCGCTTTCCTTGCTGTCTCTATCGACATTTTTCCTTTGTCGTTCTTCTTTACCAGATAGCAATATCTGCAGGCCAGCTGACAGTCTTGAGTCACTATAAAAGTAATGACCTTGGGTGTCTTTGCCCGAAACTTCCACACATCAAGCTTGTCATCTTTCATTATTCTCGATAAAGTTTATTCTGTTCCAATAATAATTATTAACCCTTACATTTGCCTGGTGCAAAGCACACACTGTAGTAGTGCGCTGGAAAACGGTGCCTGTTTCCGACGAATCGTAGTTTTCAGCAGGGCACCATCTGCACCCGGAGGCTATTTCACATTTCATACATTTGGCGGGATAGCACGACTCCCTGTCGAAAGACAGCAAGGGGCGTAGCTTGTTGGCATCTATCCCCTGGTATATATCACCGATAGCGCGAGGCTTCTTACTCCTTAACGAAAAGCCGGCAAACCTGACACAACTATATATCACGCCTCCTGCATCAAACACGTACATCGGATTCCCACACGGAAAAATATGTTCGTCAGCATCCGGCTTCCCCAAGTCTTCCCGGAAGGAAGAAATTCTTACCTTGTCCCACATCCGATGGGCTATCACGTAATCAGCGACTGCCATCAGCTCTTTCTCGAAGACCGCGTCATCACCTTCCTGCCATACATTCTCGACAACCATACTGACAACAATATCTCGGACACCGGTCTCTATCAAATGAATAACACTTTCTGAAAGGTAACATATATCTTCATGCGAGACAACCATAAACGACATGGCTTTCTCGCCAAACTGTTGAAGCCACAGTTTAACATTAGGATACACAGCGTCATAAGATCCCCGTCCGTCGGCAAAGACCCTGCTTAAATCGTGCTTCCGCTTTGTTCCGTCTATTGAAATCTGTACTGACAAATGGTCTGAATGTTCACAATAAACCTTTGCACCTTATCTGAAGCGTAATTGACTCCGTTGGTTGTCACTCTGAACGAGTAGTTTTTCAGCCAAGGGTGATCTAGTCTCTTCATCTCACCAACCAGATAACTGCAGATTCGCGCCACTAAGTCTATCTCAAGAAAAGGCTCACCGCCAATAAAGTCGAAGATGGCCTCATCTTCCCTAACGGGCAAAGACATGAGAAAATCGACAGTCCGTTTTGCCGTTTCCCATGTCATTTTGCCCGCTTTGTTCTTGCCAACAAGATAGCAGTAATGGCATCGCAGTTGACAATCCTGGGTTACAATAAAGACAATCCGTCTTTTTGCCATGTGTGTTTACATGTACTTACACGAAGAACCGTCACAGCCGCCTGTACAGCTATCGCAACTTCCAGAGCATGTATTGTCACAGCTTCCGGAACAAGACTGACCACAACCGCCCGAACTGCTCTTTTTGTCATCGTCATCATCGCCACAGGAAGACAGGATTGCTGGTCCGAAAAGGCTTATTCCCAGAATAGGAAGAGCACCCTTTGCCGTCTTTTTCAAGAACTCTCTCCGCGATTGGAGTTCCTCATTCTTTTCTTTTTTACTCATAACTAGTTTTTTCATTGCCTCCTCGCTCCCAAATTCGGCATTCTACAATTAATTCCTTGATGATGGAAAAGAAAAAGGCATGGGAGTTTCTACTTCTCGCTCATCCCTAAGTCCAGGCCTTCGCATTGCCCCTATGTAAGGATAAGCAACGCAGCCAGCCCACGCCAAGCAGAATTATAATTAACGACATGCCACAATACTTATAGCACGCAATTGAATATAATTCACCCACGTAAGCGTCTATCGTTGCATTACCTCTGTACATAGATTCAAGTTTGCGAAGTTTGAACTTACAGAGAATAACGTCCGTAAACGCCTCTTTCCGTTGACCGGCCCTACAAACGGCTATTCGGTCATTGGTTTCCACGATGTTCTTGACCCGTAAATTCTGTTTTCAGACTTACAGAATCGGGTGCAAAGATAATAAAATATTTTTTATCTGCAAAGAAAAAACAAAAAAATGTTGTAACCAGACTGTAACCTTGACAACTTACAGAAGAACGCTACAGCCGCGCCACCTCGTCTTCTGTTAATCCAAGGCTCTTAGCGATGATGTCTATGGGAACGCCGTTAGCTTTTAGGCTCATAGCATTGGGCATCCTCTCCTCGGCACGACCCTTGGCACGCCCCTTGGCCTCGCCCTTCGCCTCGGCACCGGTAATCGTGTTATACATGTCGCGATAGCGCTTCAGGGCACGGTCGTACTTGATGCGCTCCTCCTTCGACAGCTTGCTCACCTCGGCAACTGAGTGAGGCCTCTATAAAGCGACGATTATTATAAACGGGATCTCCTCGTCTGTCAGGTCCTACTTCGCGTAAAGGTCGGCATCACTCGTTCACATATCTCATCACCTGCTCTTTCAGTTGAGGGATGTCCTCCTTTATGACCATCCATAGTATTTCAAAGTTTATTCTGAAATAATCATGGACAAGGATGTGCCTCATCTTTTCTATCAAATGCCAAGGAGTATCAGGATGTTCCTGCTTAAACTCTTTAGTCAGTTTGTAAATGGCTTCCCCGATAATCTGAACATTGTAGATAGTTGCATGAAGTCGCAACCTATCTTCTTTCAACTGCTTCTCGCTGATGTCTTTACAATACTCCTCCACGCATGTTATGGCAGTGAGGATGTCATTCAGACGGGACAGGTCTCTTTCAGGCTCTCGCATATACTAGCACTTTATCTCGGTTTGCTGTTTTCTCCGCAAAGGGTAACAGGTCGCCTTCGATGACAAGATCTACAGGCCGATGCAGCAATTGTTCCAATTCAATGTTCATAGCAAAGAACTTCAGGCCCATGCGCGTGCCAGGAATCAGCGATATCATAATGTCAACATCGCTATTCTCACGCTCCTCTCCACGAGAAAACGACCCGAAAACCCAAGCCTTCTCCACTGGCTGCGTCTTGAAGTAATTAGATATAATTCGCGATACTTCCTGATTCATCTTCCTTGTCTGTTCTATGATTCTTTTCTCTTATAATGCCACTTTGAATGATACTCCGTTGCAAAAGTACTCAAAAATCCCGAAACGCCAAAGTATTTCGGGATTTATTTTTGATTGATGTCAACAGAAGGGCTATAGAAGGGCTGCTATAGACCTACAGCGCCACTATCTCATCGGCAGTGAGACCGGTGGCTTTAGCGATGTCGGCCTCAGACAGCCCCATCGCCTTCAGATTTCGGGCAATAGAAGTACGTTCCTCAGCACGTCCCTCCAATCGTTGTCCGTGCATCACGGCTATGGTGTCGCGGTAGTGCTTCAGGTCTTCGTCATACTGGCGGCGCTCCTCCTTGGTGAGCGATGCCACGTCGGCAATCTCCGACAGCCGCTTGAACACGGCACTCTGTGCCAGGAACGGCATGCGTTGTAATATCTCCATGTTCTTCAGTACATAAATGATTTTATCGAATATCGTCTCACACTCGTCTATCTCCTTTGTGAAACAGGATCGGTGAACGGATTGATAAACTTACCCATGGCACTTCATATTTTCTACTTCTGTCTGCAAAATTACTCAAAACAATTAAATCGGCAAAGAAAAACGGCGGGAATTTTGCACCGGACAGCAAAATAGCATTTCTGTAGAATGCGTTTGATGCTTCATGGCTCCATTTGTCTTTTGTGTAGAGAATGATAATGACTGAAATGTTGTAAGCAGCATTCAACATTCACCTAAATCTCTTATCTTGCTATCTATTAATCTGTTGCGCAATTTCAAACATTCACCAAACATTCACCAACATTCACCATGCATTCACCAACATTCACCAAACATTCACCTCATGAAAAATCATAATAAAGAGAAAAAGAGATTTCTAATAAACAATTTTCTGTCTCAAAAAGCGGTTAGACCGTACCAAAAGCCTACTAATTTTCATCAGGAGCCTACTAATTTTCACCAAGAGCCTACTAATTTTCACCAAGAATAATTCATTCAACAAATTGATATTATCTGGAAACGTCGAGAATAGTAGGTTCCACTGCTTGGGATTTTTGTGGAAAGGCTTCCGGTAATTGTGGAGAGGCCACTGGCGGAAACTAGTAGCCTCTCCACAAATGGATTGATAACAGGTCACGCTGTCACTTTGTCACGCTGTCACGATAACTGCCTTTCTCTTCGCTGCAGACGTGAGGCTTTGGCATTGTTGCCTTGATGCCAGCCTTCTGTACCTCGGCTAACAGCTTGTCGGCAGAAATCTCCTTCGAGAAATAGGTGATGGCGAGCGACTTACGCCTGGCATTGACGTTGACATCCTCTACGCCGTCGATGGCCAGCAGGTTGTCGATGGTCTCCTGGGTGGCCTGTTCAGCGGGAATGAGATAGTAGGCCCAGTCTATCTTGTCGCTGGTGTAGTAGTTGACGGGGGTGTAGCCGATGCCGTTCAGGCGGGCGCGGATGGCGGCCTTGTCGGTGCGGTTGGCGTCGTAGCGTATGAAGATGTAGTGCTTGTCGAGGTGCGGCCCAATGGAGTCGATGCCCTCCATCTTGCCGAGGCGGTCTGTGATGCGGTCCACGCATTTCTGGCAGTGCATGTCGTCGATGCGCTGTCCGTAGCCGCGGCGTATCACTTCGGTGGGGCTGTAGGGCGATGCCTTATAGCGCTTGGTGGCTGCCAGACGGGCGCAGATGCTGTCGGCGCAGGTCTGGGCGGGGTCGTAGGCGATGGTTGCCGTGCGGCGCTCCAGGTTGAAAGTGATGCCGCCCACGCCCTTGTCCTGGCGCAGAGCGGTCTTTACCTTGTGGGCACACTCGCCGCAGCGCATGCCTTTGATGCGTACGGTCAGTGTGTCGGCAGCCGTTGCGGCGTGGCTGCACAGTGCTGTAAGCAGCAGGCTGAAAATGATTTTCTTCATGATAACCAATTTTTATTTCTTATTTCTTATTTTTTATTTCTATTGATGATGTTCACCACGTCGGACACGTCAATCTTTCCGTCGCCATTCGCGTCGGCAGCCTTCTGGCTGAAGCTACTGTCGGACTTGCCGCTCAGGTGGTTCACGATAGCCACCACGTCGGCGGTGTCTATCTTTCCGTCGCCGTTGGCATCGCCGGGGGTGGCGGCAGCCGTCGGCTCATGATAGTCGCTGATGGTCTTGAATTGCCATGAGATCCATTTCTTGTCGGCCGTCTCCCACGCCCAGTGGCCGCCGAAGTGGTTGTTCTTGCTGTTCACCTGAAGGAATATCTCGTCTTCAGACTGGAGCACGACGGTGCAGTTCTCGTCGCTGTTGCGCTCGAAGCCGCAGCGCGTGCCGTCGTTGACAAAGCGGAAGCGCCAGCGGTCGGCACTGGTGCCGGCGTTGATGCCAGCCTGCGTGCCGCCGTTCAGTCCGTTGCTGTTAATCTGCTCATAGTAGTCGGCGCTGAGCACCACGGGGTACGTGCCGTCGTAGGCCAGCAGCACCAGGGCCGTGCCTTTGTTGATGACATAGCTCTTCTCGGCACCGTCGTAGGCACCATAGTTGACAGATGCTCCCTTGGCATCGGTGTAATTGGTATTGACGCGGACGGCCACCATCTCTTTCGGCACGACATAGCAGGCTGGGAAGTGGAAGCCGCGCATGCCGTTGCTGACCGTCACCTGCAATGCACCATGCAGTTCGCCGATGGAGAAGTGGGCTGCGCTGACCACATCCTTCTCGTAGTCGCTGGCGTACTGTGGATTGGCGGAGTTGCCGTGAGGGTGGCCCACGGTGCCATAGTTGACCGAGAGCAGCAGGTCGGTAGTGTTGGTCAGGTCGGCCAGTGCCAGTCCTTGCAGAATCTGGTAGCTGTAGGCCACAAACTCGCCGGTGGCATCGCCGAAGAGGGCGGCCATCTGGTTGCTTTCCGTATTCTTGCTGAGTGTGCCGTCTTCGCCCAATCCTTTCAGGTCGGCCTTCACCCATACGGTAGCCCCCGATGCGGCCAGTGCGTCTTTCTGTGCATTCAGCTCGGCTACGGTGTATGGATTGTTTTTCGTGCCGTCGCCGGCAAATGCTGCGAGGGGCAGCAGGCATGCCGCAAAAGCTGCCAAACGTTTTATGCCTATCATCTTTCTCATAGTCATATCATTATTTTTAATTTTTATTTTTAATTTCTCATTTCTCATTTCTCATTTCTCATTTCTTTAGTAGTACAGCCCTACGCTCACGCCTACCGTCTTGCCATTGAGGCTGTTGTTGGTCGTGAGGTATTCGCCGTAGATGCCGGCAAACCAGTGGTTGGTCTGCCGCTTGATGGTGATGGGCATCTGGTAGGTCAGTTGCAGGCGGCCTTGGAAGTAGTTGGCCTCGTAGTAGTCCATGTCGGGAATGAGAACCTGCTGTGCCATCACGGCCTGCGCGTTGTGCAGACTGAGGTCGGCCGTGCCGTGGATGTTGAGGTTGGCGTTGGCCGTCACCCACAGGCGATGGCCGAAGAAGCCGTAGCCGCCCTCCACGCCCAGTTGCGACGCGCCGTACTTCAGCTGTGAGGTGGGCGGTATGTGCTTGTTGCTGACGTGGTGGAAACGATAGGTCATGCCCACGAAGCCACGCACGGCTTGCCGGTCGGTGAACGACAGACGGTAGTGGGCCGCCAGGTCGGTCTTCTGCAGCTGGTAGCGCTTGGGGAAGGTCATGGTGGTCACCCAATACTGTGTGGTGTTGCCCACCTCGTTGGTCTCGGTGTGCTCCTCCTGACTGAACTGGTCGGCGTAGGCCTCCTCATAGTTCAGCGTGACGTCGATGGAGTGGATGAGCCGCTGCCGCTCGATGCGGTTGCGCGTGGTCAGCCCGTACTGCCGGGTGTAATACGTGCCGGGCTCTTTCTTGTGAATGCCGTAGGCATACTCCGTTCCGTTCTTGTAGTTGAGGGTGTTCACGCTGTGGAATGTCTTGCTCCGGTAGGCATAGCTAAGCTCAGCGCCGAACTCGTGGTTGACATACTCGCGCCAATAGGAGCTGTAGCCACGGAAGGTGCCTACGGCATTCTCCAGTCCGGACATCTCGTAGTAGGTGATGTCGGGGTTTGAGGCTGCCGTGGTCATGCTGTTCTTCTCTTTGTAGCGGTGGTAGAACGCCGACAGTCCGACATGGTGGCGTCCGGTGGTATAGACGGCCGATGGCGTCAGCCGGTATTCGGCCATGCGCTGACGGGAGCGCGGGTCGCGCAGACGCGACAGGTCGCCCACCTTATAATATAGTTCGGCACCGTAGTTGAAGTGGCCCAGCCGGATGCTGGCCAGCTTGGCACGCAGCGCAAAGTTCAGGAAGTCGTACTTGCCAGGGATGCTACTACCCGAGATGAAGGGGTTCGAGTTGTACGTGCGCATGACATCGCTCCAGGCGCGCTCCTTGATGCGCCCCATGTCGAAGTCGAACGAGCCGTAGCCGTAAAGGTATTTGCCTATCTTCTGGTAGCGCTCGGTGAAGAAGCGCAGGCTGTTCTGCTGGTTGCCCTCCTGCACGCGGTGGTAGTCGCCGCTCTGGTGCTGCAGGTTGAAGAAGGCTACGCCCCTGTTGGCGGCTGCAGAGTCGTGGCGGTCGAGGGCCAGGCCTGCCGCATTGTCGGTGAGCCGCCACAGCTGTGTCTCGTCGGCATAACGATAGCGCTGTTCGCTGACGGGGGCTTCATGCCGTCCTTGCTGTCCGGCGTCTTGCGTCTTCTGTGCCACGGCATGCGTGCAGACCATGCTTGCCGTCAGTATGATGTATAGGATTCTTTTCATGGGTGTGCGTTTTTAGTTGTCCTCCGGCTCCAGGTAGGCCCTGGGGTCGAGGCTGTTGTTGATGACGAAGTCGTTCAGGCTGTTGTTGGTGTCCTGCAGCACCTTCCTGCCGTCGGCGGCAACAGATGCCGTCTTGCGCACCAGCCGCTCGCCTGTACGGCCGGCGGGAGCGTTCTCGAAGGTGTAGCTGGCATCGATCACCTCGAAGAGCCGTTTGGTGTTGATGTTCGGCCCGGTGCTCGTGTTGTTCTTGATGATGTCCACACCGTCCATGGCATACGCTGCCTGCATCTCCATGAACAGGTTGCCGCGCTCCTTGCCGTAGGCATATACCGTGGGCCATGTGCTGACATCCTCGCCGGTGCGGAAGATGACGATGCCGCACGGACCGCCCTGCATCAGATTCATGTACGTCAGCGAGCTATAGCAGCTATAGACCAGTTCCAGGGCCGGTGTGGCCGTGTTGTTGGGAATGTTGCCCCGGCTGTCCTTGGCCTCGAAGTCGGCATCGCGCAGGTCGCGCTCAAACTGGTTGTGCGCCGAGTGGTCGAAGGCACTGTTCACCAACAGCAGCGTGCCGCCGGGAGCCACCATCACCGGACTGCCGTCGGGCACGCGGAACACCTGCTTCAGGTGGATGACGCCCGGCGTGGGAGCCGCCTCGTAGGGATACACCTGATAGGCTATGGTGCTCTCCGTCTCCGTCAGTCCGATGTACAGGCCGGCGGCATCCACCGCCTCGTCGGTGTTGTTGTATATCTCAAGGTATTTGCCGGCGTCATACGACTTGTTGCCCACGCTCTCTTTGCTGCCCGAGGCATATACCTTGCCGATGATGAGGGTGGCCTTGCGGAACGTGGTGGGGCGGAACGTCAGACTGGCGGACTGCGATACGGCCTGCCCGTTCAAGGCCCCGGAGAGCGTGAACTGCTCTTTGCCGTCGAGCGTCTGTCCGGTGTACTCGTGATAGCGGGCGGTGATGTCGGCATCCACGGAGATGTTGTACGTGTTGGGCACCATGTCGGTGAATACCACCTTGCCCTCGCTGTCGGTAAGGGCTGTCGTCTTGTCGGTCTTCGACTGTATGGTAACGGCAAAGCCCGACAGGTCGGCTGAAGGCAGGAAACTCTCTGGGCGCTCCATCTGCACGGCGATGTTGATAGAGCTGGCCGTGTCGTTGAAATCGATACAGCCCGTGAGCAGGCAGAGGCTGCTCAGAAGGAATAGTATCTTATACGTGTTGTGGGTCATCATACGGAGGGATTAGAGGTTAATGAATAGTTCAACGCCGAACGAGAAGCTGCTGGTGTTGCGCTGCGTCAGTGTGCCCGACTTGTTGGTGGTCATGAAGGGCTCGTAGTACAGCACGTTGTTGGCATAGAACGAGAGGCCGGCATACTTGCCGAACTCCTTGGTCAGGCGTGCCGACAGGTTCCACGTCACGGGATTGGTGGTGGGCTCGTTGTCTTTCTCTTCCTGTTTCTGCTTGTCCATCTCGATGTAGCTGCCGGCGGGAATGTTGGCCGTCCAGTTGCCGTTCATGTCGAGATAGCCGCCAAGGTGGTCGGCGGGTATGGGGTGCATCGTCATGTCCTGTGTCAAGTAGGCGTAGGGGCGCTTGTAGGCAATGTACGAGTAGTTGGAACTGTGCCAGATGACCTGTCCGGTGAACGAGGCCACCATGCGCAGAGCCGGAATGTTGGTCACCAGGCGCAGCGTGTTGACAAACTGTCGGTTGCGGCTGAAGTCCTGGCCCGAGGGGTATATCATGCGGTAGGGCTCGCGGCTGTTGTTATAGTCGGCAGGCAGGTTGACCGGCGTCTCGGTGTTCAGCCCGGTGGTGTAGTATTTGCTCTCCTGCCAGGCTCCAGAGAAATAGATATTGGTGTTCAGCGGCTTGATGCGCCCCAGGTCGAAGTCGAACTCGATGCCCCGGTTCACGAGTACGTTGTCATTGCTCATGCGGCCCGTGGTCATCCAATAGACGTTGGGCGTCGCATCGGGATAGTTGTGCAGTATCCGGGTAGAGACGGCACCGGTGGCGGGGTCGGTGTACGTGGGGTCGATGTTGTACTGGCCTTCCTGCATGCCGGCCTGCCGCACGATGGAGAACTTGTCGGCCGTGAACGTCAGGAACTCCGAGGCATTGGTAAACCCGTTGGGCGTGCGGTCCTGATAGGCGGTGATGCTCAGCCTACGGCCTCCGGGCAGCTTGATGTCGGCACCCACCTCTATCTTGGTGGTGGTGGCATTCTTCAGGTTCTTCGACGATTCCACGTCATAGACGAACGTATAGTATTCCACGACGCTGGCGGGATAGAGCGCCGGGTCGAGGCTGCTGTTGTGGTAGTAGGTCGTGGTGGCTATGTCGCGGTATTTCTTGTCGGGATAGAGATAGTTGAGCCCCGGTGTCTTCGAGTTCATGCCGATGCCGGCACGCAGGGTGAGCCAGCGGGTGACATCCATCGATGCGTTCAGGCGCGGCGAGAGGGCAAAGGTACGCACGTCGCTGAACGGCTGCATAGCCGTGAAGCGCAAGCCCAGCTGCACGCGCAGGCTGCGGCCCTTCGCATAGTCCCACGTCATGTTGTCTTCGGCGTATGCAGCAAACTGGTGCAGGGCGGGCACATCGCTGAAGGCTCGCGGACGGGAGCTGTCGTTCAGCTTGTAGGGCAGGCTCTCGTCTTCGTTGTAGTAGCCGCGCCCGCTGTTCCAGTCGCAGTGGTAGTCGATGCCCGTCTTGAAGCGCTGGTGTACCTTGCCCGACTTCAGGTAGAACGAGTTGTTCACCTTGGCATACACATTGCCCGGGCGGCTCTCCGTATGGCCGGTGGCCAGGTAGGGCATGTTGCGCCATGCCACCTCGTGGTATCCGGTGGTCTGCGCCGTCAGCAGGTGTACCACGCCGTTGGTCAGCGACTGGTATCCCATGTTCTTCGAGTCGGTGGCCGTGAGCGTGATGCCTACGGTGTAGTTGATGTTGCGCGACAGCAGACGGTCGATGCTGATCTTGCCGTTGTGGGTCAGCGAGAAAGTGCTGGTGGTGTTCTGGTTCTCAATGCCTTCCGTCTGCAGGTCAGGGTCGTCGCCGCTCCAGTCTTTCGACCGCAGGTAGCGCACCTTCGTGTCGGTGTGCCACTTGCGGCTGATATCTACCCCGTAGCCTATGCTGAAGGTGTAGCGGTCGAACGACTTGGTCTTCATGCGGGGGTCGCCCCAGGCTTGGGCATAGTCGGCATTGAAGTTCAGCACACCGTAGCGGTTCAGACGCAGACCCTTGCCCAACGAGAAGTTCATCAGGCCGGGGTTGATTTTGCCTTTCGCCTGCCAGGGCGTTACGCCTATCTTCGACTTCACCACCATCAGGCCGCTCGTCAGGTCGCCGTATTCTGCCGACGGGATGCCGCGTATCACCTCTACCTCATCGACATCGTCGGCCGAGAAATTGCGCAGGTCGGTGCCGGCGAAGGAGGTGGTGCTGACGTTGCCCACCGACAGCGTGCCGTTGTTCGACACCGGCATGCCGTCGAGTATGACACTGGAACCGAAGGCTGCCGTGTTGTTGTTCGGCAGCGTGCGCAGCTGCAGACCCGACTGTGCCGTCAGGTCGGTATTCGTCATCAGCTGTCCGGGAATGAGCTGCACCACGTCGGCCAGCGACGAGGCCTGCAGGTGGTCGATGGCCTGACGGCCTATCACGCTGGTGGTCGAGGCACCGCCGGCTTTCTGGCGGGCCACTACGCTTACCTCCTGCAGGGCCAGCGTGGTGGGGACCATCAGGCACTGCATGGTGAGCGGCTTGTTCAGCTTGACACGGATGTTCTGTGATTCGTAGCCCACATACGACACCTGTAGCGTGTAGGTGCCGTCGGCGATGTTGTGCAGGGTGGCATGTCCGTCGGCATCGGTCACGGCCACGATGCCGGTGGGCTGTAGCTGTACGGTAGCCATGATGATGGCTTCGCGGCTGTCTTTGTCTAATACGGTTAGCCGCAGGTCGTGCCCCTTCTGCCCGCTCTTCTGGGCGGTGGCCGTCAGGGTGAGCATCTGTGCTATCAGTGCCGCGAGGAGTATGAATTGTCTCATGCGATGATATTGTTTTAGGGTGCAAAAGTACGAAATATTTATCACATACACAATACCTAATGTTAGGTATTGACGAAAAAGTCAGAATTTAGCCGCTTTTTCTTTGGCCGTTTCATATTGAAATAGTATCTTTGCACGCAAAATTCGTTATTTTTAAAAAGTTTAAGTATGGTTATGAAGAAACTATTGTTTGCCGCTATGGCAGTGGCTGCTCTCGTGTCGTGCTCGCAGGATGCACCGTTCAGCTATCGTGGACTGGCGTTCACCACGCCCGTCAGCCAGTTTATCGACTCGCTGCAAGCACGTGGCTTCGCCATCGACAGTGCCGCCTCCGACAGTGGGCGCACCTGGGTGATGGCCAGCCCGAAGGAGCATTATCGCATTGTCTTTGCCTACGAAGGCGAGAAACTGAAAGCCGTCCAGGAGAACTACAAGCTCTCTACCAACGACAGCACCCGCATGCTGTGGCAGCAGCTGCGCGACGGACTGGAGAAGGAGCTGGACGCCTGGCCCGACTGCCCCATCTTGAAGGACAATCACAAGGTGGCCAATTTCGACGCCTCGACCGGCATCATTTCCGTAGTGTTGGAGAATACCTACACCCCGACGCTGAACGTGCGCTACATGCCCAAACAGTGAGTGAGGGCCGGAAACTCGCCAAATGTGAGAAAACGGAAAAGCGAGAAAATTTCGCTTGAGCCGAGAAAACGGAAAAGCGAGAAAACGGAAAAGCCGCAAGTTGCATCATGAAGAGCAACTTGCGGCTTTTCTACTGTGTGTCGACACTTGGACTCGAACCAAGGACCCCCACCATGTCAAGGTGATACTCTAACCAGCTGAGCTATGCCGACTCGCATGTATTTCGTGCGCCTGACAGGACTCGAACCTGCACGCCGTGAAACATTAGATCCTAAGTCTAACGCGTCTACCAATTCCGCCACAGGCGCCTGTTTTTTCGTAACGCGGGTGCAAAGGTACGCATTTTTCTTGAAACCACCAAATTATTCAGCAAAAATATTCCAGCAAGTCCGATATTCGGCAGTTATTCGGCTAAAATCTTTCGGGCGGTCTCGATAATACTGTCTTCACCCCGTGCCGTGGCCTCGTCGGTGAGGGCTGCCTGCACGTCGGGCTCGATGCCGAACTCGGTGTGCCGCCGGTTACTGTCGTAGATGGGGCATGCCGAATAGCGCACGCTCCACCCGTTGGGCAGACTGCTGCTCATGGGCATGCCCGAGCCGCCGCCGGTGTGGTCGCCCACTATCTTGACGTTGGGCAGCGCGTGCATAAGTACGGCAAAATGGTTGGCGGCACTATATACGCTGCGGTTGGTGAGCACGCAGACGGGCTTGTGCCACCGCAGCCGGCTCGACGGTTCGAGATACATCGGCTCCAGGTCTGAGAAGTCGCTGTGGCCGCTGCCCGTCTTGTGCTGCATATATCCCACCAGGGTCTTTTGCTGCACGAAGCGCCCCGCCAGCCGTTCGGCCATGGTCAGGTCGCCGCCTCCGTTGTTGCGTATGTCGATGATGAGGCCGCGGCAGAGCGTGAAGTAGGACAGTATGTCGTCGAGGTTGCCTTCGCCGAACGCGCTTGCAAACGACTCGCAGCGTATGTAGCCGATGTTGTCGTCGAGCACGAGGTATGGCAGTCCGGCGGCTATCATGTACTGCGTGCCCATATAGCGGCGCGACAGGGTGTCGCTGAAGTTCTTGGGGTAGTTCTCTTGCCATGCCCAGTAGCGCCCGTAGTCGTGCGAGCTGCCCAGATTGACGTGTCCGTCGCGCAGCTCGGCCAGCATGTCGCACAGCACCTCGAAGAGCTGGCGGTCGTTCATCTTGTCACTCACGCGTACCTTATATTTATGATATACGGCATTCCAGTCGAGTCCGTATTCATGCTGCTTGTAGTCGAAAAAGCAGTAGTGCTCGTCGATGATGTGCCACAGCGCCTCGAAGTTGCCCGTCGGTGTGTCGTGCTGCTCTTCGGTATCAACGCACGCAGTCAGCAGGAGGAACGGCAACAGATAAGAAATGAAAGAAATGAGAAATGAAAGAAATGAGGAATGGGGAGAAGAGCTGTGCGCTCCCATTTCTGCTCCTTGTCTGTTGCGTATTTGTATTTCGTTCATTTGTTTCATATGCATTTCTTCATTTCTCATTATAAATATTTTTCGTTTCTTTCATTTCTCATTTGGGAACGATGGAGAAACGTTTGGTAAATCCGATCAGTGCACGGTGCGCCCATACGTGCTGGCGCAGGTTGTTCACCTTCTGCTGCTGTATGTTGCCCAAGTAGCCTATGCGTAGCGTCAGCGACCGCGAAAGCTGGGCATCGACGGTGAGTTGCTGCCGCCATTCGGGGGCACTGACGAAGGTGGTCGGCACAATGTTGTGGTCGTAGTTGCCACGATTGAATATCTCGTAGTACGACTGTCCGTAGTTGGGCGAGAAGCAGATGCCCGCCAAGGGCAGGTTCACCTCGTAGCGGGCCACCATCGGCTTTCGGAACAGGCGGAAGCGGGAGGGAACCACCGCCGCCGGGATGAAGTTGAGGGGGGGGCGGGGTTGTGCGGGGGTGTTCGCGCTCGCGCTATTGTCGA
>ODAI010502285.1_pt1 | contig 26379 bp, 21 predicted proteins | sample 1539321 | NCBI WGS metagenome assembly ODAI01 (sample SAMN02144231, study PRJEB22623) | gut metagenome | biome: sheep rumen | host: Ovis aries | place: New Zealand
GCCTGAAGAATGGGTGGTGAAAGAGGAATAATTAAAAGATTATAAAGAATTGAAGTGGCTGGCTGTGCTGGCACTTCATGATATGAGAGCCGGGATTGCATTTTTTTTTGCAATCCCGGCTCTCTTTTGTTTTTGGAAGAAGAAGGGGAAGGGAAAGAAGAGGATGTTGCTCTCACCTTCCTACTTTCCTTAGTAAGTGAGCACAGGATCTAGTTCTTTCGCTTGGGCAATCATCTTCTCCAGTTCGGTTACACTGGGCACACGATTGCAAAGGTTCTTTTCGTTGTTCACCTCCACCAGTTTAGGTTGGAGATTGGCAGGGACACGATGGCGAAATTCTTTCACAGTGTCAACACCTGCAGCTTCCAACAGCTCGGCAAACTGGCTGGCGATGCCGTTGATACGGAACAGGTCGGAGTGGTTTGCCCATTTGAGGATGAGTTTAGGACTGATGCCTGTCTCTTCAGCCAAAGCCTTGCGGCCGGCGGGAGTTGCGCACTTTTCCAGATACTCTTCGGTTGTTTTGATGCCAGCTGCTTGCAGCTTTTCAGCATACACGGGGCCGATGCCCTCTACGTCAATAATTTTGTAAGCCATAATGGAAAATTTAAAAAATAAAAATATAAAATTATAGTTGGGTCGCTTCGCGAAAACTTTCAGCTCGACGGTGTCAAATCTAAGAAAACTTTTACATGATCTATTCTCAAAAAAATCCGTAAAAAATTTGTTAAATCTGTGGACGAAAAAACAGATAAAAGAAATTACAAGACTTTCTTGTAAAGTTCAATGATTTCAGCTTCAGTCACGTCGCGTGGGTTGCCAGGTGTGCACACGTCGGCAATAGCTTGTGCGGCGAGGGCAGGAATGTCTTTCTCCGTGATGTTGAGGTCGCTCAAATGCTGTGGAATACCCACACGAATGCTGAGAGCGCGAACGGCATCGACAGCGGCCTGCGCGGCTTCCTCTGCGCTCATGCCCGTGATGTCAACACCCATTGTTTTGGCGATGACACCAAACTTCTCAATGCACTTAGGCATGTTGAACTCCATGATGGTTGGGAGAAGCAGGGCATTTGCCACACCGTGGGGAATGTCGTGGAGCGAACCCATGGGGTGTGCCATACCGTGCACCAGGCCCAAGCCTACATTGCTAAAAGCTTGAGCGGCGATGTATTGCGCTAAAGCCATTCCTTCACGTCCCACAGGATTCTGAGGTTCTTCCACCGCAATAGGCAGATTCTCGGCAATCATTTTGATGGCTTGCAGTTCATACATGTCGCTCATCACCCAGGCACCCTTGGTGATGTAACCCTCAATGGCATGGGTCAGCGCATCCATACCTGTAGCGGCGGTCAATCCCTTGGGAAGGCTATACATCAATTCGGGGTCAACAATAGCAACGGCTGGTATGTCGTTGGGATCGACACACACCATCTTTGCCTGGCGTTTCTCATCGATAATGACATAGTTGATTGTCACTTCGGCACCTGTGCCAGCCGTAGTGGGCAGGGCGATGATGGGAACAGATTTGTGCTTTGTGGGTGCCACACCTTCCAAGCTCACCACATCGGCAAACTCAGGGTTGTTGGAAACGATGCCTATACCTTTCGCCGTGTCCATGCTCGACCCACCGCCGATGGCGATGATGCAGTCGGCTCCACTTTGCTTAAAAGCCTCCACACCCTGCTGCACGTTGGTCACTGTGGGATTGGGCTTAATTTCGCTATAAATCTCGTAAGGGAAGCCCATTTCATCCAGCACGTCGGTCACCATTTTTGTGGTTCCCACTTTGATGAGTCCCTTGTCGCTGCACACTAATGCCTTTTTCAGGTTCATGCGGTTCAACACTTCTGGCAACTCCTTGCGAGCACCAGCACCGAAGTAGGAAACTTCATTCAGAATAAATCTTTGCGCCATAAAAAGTTGGTTAGTTTTTAAGATTGTTGAATAAGTATCGTGAAATATTCATTAGTTGCAAAGGTAAGAAAGAAATGGGAAATAGAAGTGAAAAAGGGAAGTTTTTTTACCTGCAGAACAAAAATGTCAGAAATTTTGTATAAATTTGCAACCGCATAAGAAAAATATAATATTGGTATGGCGTCATTATATCCATTCCTTTTTGAGCCCAATCTTCACACCATCGTGTGGGGAGGGCAGCGTTTGCGTCCCTACAAAGGCATGAGTGCCACGAACGAACCTATAGGCGAGAGTTGGGAAGTGAGCGGAGTGCCTTCCAGCACCAGCATCATCAGCAATGGGTGCTATCAGGGAGAGAATCTCAATCATGTCATCAGCCAGCACCCTGAGCAGATTTTGGGTGTGGCAGTGGCAAAGAAGTATGGCAATCAGTTACCTCTGCTGGTCAAGTTTATTGATGCAGCTCGCGACCTGAGCATTCAGGTACATCCCAATGACGAAATGGCGAAGCGTGAGCACGGCAAGATGGGTAAAAGCGAAATCTGGTACATCATTGATGCTCAGCCCGGCAGTTTCCTCTACGCCGGGTTCCGGCATGAAATCACACCTGAGGAATATAAACGTAGAGTGGCTGAGGGAAGCATCACGGAAGTGCTTGCCAAACACGAGGTGAAGGCAGGCGATGTGTTCTATCTTCCAGCCGGACGTGTACATGCCATTTGTGGAGGCATCCTCCTTGCCGAAGTGCAACAGTCGTCGGATGTAACTTATCGCATTTACGACTACAATCGGCCTGGCATGGACGGGAAGCCGCGTGAATTACACACCGAGCTGGCGGCTCAGGCACTCGATTTCCATGTTCAGGACGAGTACCGCACACAGTACAGCAACCAAAGCAACCGTGCCAACCGAGTGATTGATTCTCCTTTCTTCAGTGTACGAGTGACAGAGATGACAGGAGCTTTTCACCGCAACCTCATCAAGTATGACAGTTTCATCATCAGCATGTGCATTGAGGGCGATTGCATCTTGAAAATGCGCTCTACAGGCGATGAGGTTCTACTTCGTGCTGGGCACAGTGCACTCATCCCTGCTTCTATTGCCGATTACGATGTGGTGCCCCTTCATGGCAAAACCCGCATCCTCGATGCTTTCATCGACAACAAGGACAGGAGCCTGAGCAGTCAAATTACTCGCTTCCTGCACATTACGAGTAAGTGAAAAGTGAAGAGTGAACCTTTTAGCTCGGCATAGCCAAAAATCTAAGTTACTTAAAGAGATTTTTCATTTATAGCCAGGAATAGTTCTTAATGCTGCAATTATAAATGCAGACAGAAAAAGCGGGAGTATCTTCGACAGATGCTCCCGCTTTTTGCTATTAGCGAGCTTGATTCTTTAGTTAACCAGAACGTTCGCTTCGCGCAAGTTCTTCACGTTCGGCAAAGAATTCAAGCGAGCTTGATTCTTTACTCTCACTTAACCAGAACTTTTTTCCCGTTGCGGATGTAGATACCAGGAGTCAACTTGCCAGCCACTTTGCGACCCTGCAGGTCGTAGATGCTGGTGTCGGCTGCTGGTGCCTGTGCTGCAACCTCCTCAATGGCAGTGATGGTTTCGATGTCGATTTCCTGATTGCCATAGTATGAGAGGTGGAAGTAGTCGATGAATGGCATCTGACCCGCCTTCTGAGGCAGTTCAATGTGGAAACCCACCTTGATTTCACCAGCCTCGGTGAGAGTGAATGGTATATAAGTGCGGAAGTAATCCGTACCCTTCAACATGTCATCGATGAGGGTGCCGTTGCCATGACGGTAGTCATATTCATTCGTCATCAGCAACATGTTCTCAAGTGTGAGACCCTTAGCTTCGTCTTCATAGAAGAAGGGGTGTACATCTGCGCTGTCGGCATTGGCATACACCTTGCAGGCAGTTAAGTAAGTTGGCAAATTATCCTCAGTGTAGTTATCTGTAGCATAGTTCATGTCAACACGAACAGCAGCCTTTACTTCAAGCAGATAGTTACCTGCAGGCATGTCCTCGATAGTTTGGCTGAAGTCCTGAATAAGGTCAGAAGGGCCACTGCTTCCGAACCACCAGTTAGCACAATCTGTTCCACCTGGCAGAACACCAGCTTCGGCTGTCCATTCCTCACCTGGCTGAACATCGAACTCTGCGTTCTGGATGAAGCTTGTGAAGTCGAATGTCAGACCGTCCTTGGGCGACACACCGCTTGTGTAGAATTTCTTCATGCCCTCGTTGATGTCTGAAATCAACTGATTGAAGAGTTCCTCCGTGGCATCCTCGTCTGTAGGATTCTCAATGTAGAACTGAGCCTCGCCCATAGCAAAGCCTAGCTCTGTGCCTTCGAAGTCAACGCCGTTCAGGTCAACATTTTCAAGCAGGGCATTGGCATCGGCCACAGCTGCCTTCAGCTTGTCCATGCTTTCACCCAGCACGGCTGCTGCGTAGTCGCTCATGTACTTGTCTTTATCGCCTACATACTGCAGTTCCACTTCGTCCCATGCAACCCAGTTGGCATCGGTAGCAGCATCGATGAAGAGGCCAAATGTGAGTTCACCACCCTCGTCTGTCTTGTTGAAATAGAGCGTGTACATTTCAGGAACACCGTTGGCTGTTTGAACTGCCACCTCTTCCTCACCCAGTTTCAGGGTAACACCTGTCACATCCAGTGCGGCATCGCCCTGCTGAGTGGCCAAAGCTGCAGCCTTCAGCACATAATAGCCAGCTGGCAATGGAAGGCCGTTGGGCAGTGCCGTAACGGTTTGGCGAGCATAATTTTCCTGTCCTAAGCTGCTACCGCTTGCAATCCAGCACTCCATGAAAGGCTTGCTGAACAAAGAATAATCGCCTGAGGTGTTGATCTTGATGTCTGGATTGGTGCTGCTGGCATGCAGAATGTCCCAACCATCGTATGAACTCATCTTACCGTTCGTGATGACGTTAGCTGGATGTGCATAGCTTGCATTCACGATGCCATAGTTTGACTGGCCCTCGCCTAATGCTGTCTGTGCGCTCTGCAGCACTTCGATAGCAGTTTCTGTGTCAGCGGCAGAAGCCTTAGCTGACTCCAATGCAGCCTTTGCATCGTCAATAGCTTGCTGGAAGGCTTTCTTGCCCTCAGTCATGGTCTCGTCATTGAGCAGCGCCTCTGCGCTTTCGATGGCAGCCTGCAAGTCGGTGAAGTATTTGTTGTTGCTGTTGAAGGTCTTCACTTCTGCATCCAGTGTGGCCTTAGCCTCTTCAAGGGCTTCAAGTGTGGCACCGTCGCCAAACTCGCTGGCCACATCGATGGCAGCTTGCAGTTCGTTGCGGTAGAGCGGAGCAGCCTCGTTAGCCAACGTTTCCTTAGCGGCTGTCAGCGATGCGGCAAGTGCTTCCTTGGCTGCTGCAAGCTTCTCTGCGTTGGCTATGTTGTTATAGATTTCCGGGTCGCCAATGTAGAGAAGGGTGATGTTGTCCAAACCCAACCAGTTGAAGTTGACATCGGCAAAACGCAGGCCGATGGAAGCGTCCTGCCCTTCTGTAATGTCGAAATCGACACTGAAGGCAGCTGTCTTATTGTCATCAAGACCCACGAAACCAATTTCGCGAACAGCGTCATTGGCATAGAGCTCAACGCCAACAGCCTCCTCATTATCGGGGCTATACTTCTGGTTGTGCACAAACACGTCGGCAGTGAGGCGGTAGTGTCCAGCTGGCAGACCTGTCACCACCTGATTGATGTCGCCCGAACCTGCAAGTGAATTACCAGCGGCAATCCACTGCTCAACAAAATATCTGAAGTTGTATGCTTCGGAATTCTCGTTGAAGCGGTTTGTGCCGTAGTTTACATCGCGCTTGTTCTGCTTGAAGTTGCTTACTGTCCACGAGGTGACCGTTTTGCTGTTGTTATTGTCCTTGTCAAAAGAAGGATTTTGTATTTTTTCTGTAGCATCGGCATGACCATTGCCAAACACAAAAGCGTCGATGGCGGCTTGCAGAGTTCTCATAGCCTCATACACTCCGTCGTTGTTCAGTCGAATCATCGCTTCAGCGGTGGTTTCGTCTGGATCCAAAGTAGGGTTTGCAAACTCAGCCAATCTGCCTTCAGCCACATCAATAGCAGCTTGCAGTTCACTTTGGCCTGTGGTGTAATGACTGTCTGAGACGAGGAACTTGGCATCGTCAATCACCGACTGCAAAGACTTAGTGTAGGCAACTGGAGTTTGCTGTTCTGCGCCCTCTTCGCCTTCCGCGTCCTGTGCAAAGACACTGGCCAGCGGCATCAGTGTCATTACGAAAAAGAGTAAAGATTTCTTCATCATAAATGATTTTGAATAGTTAGTAATAAAAAACATTTCGGTTAAAAACAAGCAACACCATGTCGCTTTGGCGGCAAATATACGACTTTTTCTTTCAACTATCAGTATTCTGTGCCAATTATTTGATAATTTCGGCAAAGATTGGCAGAAACGAGACAAAAACGAGGTGTTTGCAGTCAAGCAATGAAACATCCTCACATTTTTTGAGGGCAAATTCTTCTCTTCGGCGGAAGGACAAAATTTCTTCCGACGATGAAAAAAAACTCCCCACCGTACGCCACTCAGAAATTTGTCTTGTCGTTGTTGCTGCATCATTTTATTCTGTAGTAAGGGGGCTTCTATTTCTTCACCTGCTGTTAAAAAAAACTTATGAGGTGGCACATGTTCTCGTGCCGCAATTCGGTTGATGGAGAGGTGGACAGAGCACTGAAGACAGGTTTATTTGAAAATGTTCTTCAGTATCTCGGTAGTCACCTTGCGAGTGGCGGTGGTGGCGGCTGACTTGGCAGCTTTGCCGATAACAGAACCAGATGAGCTTTTCTTCTTGGAGGAAGTGGATTTCTTGGAAGAAGAGGATGAGCGAGAAGATGTGTTGCCCGTAATCTTCTTGCCAACCGAGGTGCCCACCTGATGCCCCACCGAACCGAGGACGGCTCCGATGAGGGTGCCAAAGATGGTGCGCGTCCACATGCTGGAAGTCTTTGACTTCTCTTTTGCCTGACGTTCCGCTTCCTTGCGTTGACGTTCCGCTTCTTTCTCTTCTTCCTTACGCAAGCGTTCCGCTTCTTTTTCTTGTTCACGGCGAAGTTTGTCCTGTTCCTTCTGCTGGCGTTCAGCTTCCTTTTCAGCCTCTTTCTGCCTTTTGGCTTCCTCTTGACGACGCAACATCTCGGCTGCTTCGGCATCCTCCTGCTCCTTTTGAGCAATCAGCACTTCGTATGCACTTTCGCGGTCGAAGTAATCAGCGTAGGCCTTGATGCGCTCTGGAGCTGCATTTTGAATGTCGAGCCGTTGCCCAGCGGTGATGGCACCAATCTGACTGAGTGGAAAGAGGATTTTGGCTCGTTGCACAATGGTAGGAGCCCCCTTCTCGTCGAGCACGGAGACAAGGGCTTCGCCCGTGCCCAGTTCCATGATGGCTTGCTCAGTGCTGAAAGCGGGATTAGCTCTGAACGACTGAGCCGCCACGCGCACGGCCTTTTGATCTTTGGGAGTGTAGGCACGCAGGGCATGTTGAATGCGGTTGCCCAACTGTCCGAGGATGGCATCGGGAATGTCGGAAGGCGATTGGCTGATGAAGTAGATACCCACCCCCTTCGAGCGGATGAGACGAATGACCTGTTCCAACTTATCGATCATTGCCTTGGATGTACCATCGAACAGCATGTGCGCCTCGTCGAAGAAGAAAACAAGCTTAGGCAGTTCTTGGTCGCCCACTTCGGGAAGTGTGGCATAAAGTTCGGTCATGAGCCAAAGGAGGAAGGTGGAATAGAGCTTAGGGTTGAGCATCAGCTTGTCGGCAGCAAGCACACTCATCACTCCCTTCCCTTCCTCTGTGTCGATGAGATCGTTCACATCGAAAGCAGGTTCACCGAAGAACTTGTCCCCACCCTCGCTCTCAATAGCCAACACAGCGCGCTGAATTGCTCCGATGCTGGCAGGAGATATGTTGCCATAGACAGTGGTGAAAAGACTCGTATTCTGTCCGACAAAGTCGAGCATGAGGCGCAAATCTTTCAAATCGATGAGCAGCAATTTTTTATCGTCGGCAATGCGGAAGACGATATTGAGCACCCCACTCTGCACCTCGGCCAGGTTCATCAATCGCGCCAAGAGCTGAGGTCCCATGGCCGAGACTGTAGTGCGCATGGGGAAGCCCTGTTCACCAAACACATCGTAGAAGCGCACAGGGCAGGCCTTGAATTCAGGGTTAGGCACGCCAAACTCGTCCTTCCTTTTTTCGATGAAAGAAGAGAGGCTACCTGCCTGAGAGATGCCCGAAAGGTCGCCCTTCATATCAGCCATAAAGCAGGGGACACCTGCCTGACTGAACGTTTCGGCAAGCACCTGCAAGGAAACTGTCTTACCTGTACCCGTTGCACCTGCAATCAAGCCGTGACGGTTGCACATTTTGCCCATCAAATGGATAGGGCCTTCATCGCAATGAGCTATATAAAGATGATTGTTGATGAACATAATGAAGTGAAAAGTGAATAGTGAAAAGTAAAAAAAATCTAAGTTGCCTTTGGAAGTGAAATTACTTATATCTTGACAAACCGCTATTGAGCCAATCGAGGAAACGGGGGATGTCCTCGTCGTAGGAATAGGAGCGTTCCAAGGGGTTGCCCTCGTTGTCGATGAGCACATAGAAGGGTTGGGCAGTAGCACCGAACTTAGTGGCTTGCAAATAACCCCATTTGTCGCCCACGGTGCGCAGCTTTTGGGTGTTGCTGTCGTAGGAGTTTTCATACTGATAGTTGCTCTCTCCGTTCGATGCTGAAATGCTGACATCGGCTGACACGCCTACGCTCAACACTGCATTGTCCTCCCTCCCCTTCACCAGAATGGGCTCAGGGAGTTTGGTTTTCTCATCCACATAGAGCTGGATGAGCACGTATTTGTTGGTCATGATGTCAGCCACCGTGGGGTCGGTGAAGACGGCTGCCTCCATTTTGCGGCAATTTACACATCCATAACCCGTGAAATCTATCATGACGGGGAGGTGGTGCTCCTTAGCATATCGCATACCCTCCTCATAGTCGGTAAACATTGGTTTCACCTCCTTTTCAGGCGCAAGGTTGAAGTCTTGCGTCTTCATGGGAGGAGCGAATGCACTCACAGCTTTAAGAGGTGCACCCCATAAGCCAGGCACCATATAGATGGCAAACGCAAAAGCGATGAGCGCCATGAAGAAACGGGGAATGGAGGTCTTGGTGTGCATCATCACATTGCCCATTTCGTCATACTCCTCTTCATCATGTGGGAAACGAATCCACCCAATGAGGTAGGCGCCCAAAAGGGCTGAAAGAACAATCCAGAGAGAAAGAAACACCTCGCGGTCGAGAAGTCCCCAATTGTTCGTCAAATCGGCCACAGAAAAGAACTTGAGGGCGAAGGCCAATTCTACAAACCCCAGCGTTACCTTCACCACATTCATCCAGTTGCCGCTCTTGGGCACAGCATTGAGCCACTGGGGGAAGAGGGCAAAGAGGGTGAAGGGCAATGCCAATGCAACGGCGAAGCCCAACATGCCAATGACAGGGCCAACGATGCTGGAAGTAACCACCTGCACCAGCAGGAAGCCGATGATGGGGCCTGTGCAAGAAAAGCTGACCAGCACTAACGTGAAGGCCATGAGGAAGATGCTCAACAAGCCTGTGGTGCTGTTAGCTTTGTTGTCAACCGCCGTGTTCCATTTGGAAGGAAGGGTGAGTTCAAAGCCGCCAATGAACGAGATGCCGAAGACGAGCAACATGAGGAAGAAGAAGATGTTGAACGCTGCATCAGTGGCCAATTTGTTGAGTGCCGTAGCACCAAAAATGAGAGTGATGGCAAGCCCCAAGGTGACATAGATGACAATGATGCTGATGCCATAGAGCACTGCATCGCGAATGCCACGTTTCTTCGCTGCCTTCTTCTCTTCCTCAGTAGATTTCTTTGTTGTTCCTTTTTTTAGGAAAAAAGAAACTGTCATCGGGATGATGGGCCACACGCAGGGAGTAACCAAAGCCACCAAGCCGCCCACAAGCCCGAGCAAGAAAATCTCCCAAAGGGAAGAATCGGACGTGTCGTTACTGCCACCCTGTTCAAACACTTTGAGTTGGTCAACGACAGGAGCCCAAATGTCGGTTTCGGAAGCTTCGGAAGCTGAATCGCCTACGAGGGGCAAAACGTCATACGAAGCCGTGTCGATTGGCAGCGATTCGTCGTCGGTAGCCGCGGGGGCTTCGTCAGCAGGTGCCTGCTTCTCCTCAGCTTTAGGTTCTTCCTTCGCCTTCGGTTCTTCCTTTACCTTCAGCATAGGCACTTCGCCATTAAACTTGAAATCGACCGAGGTGGGCGGGATGCAATTTCGGTCGTCGCAGGCACCATATTCCAAGTAGCCTTCCACCTCGTACTTGCCACCCAAAAGTTTCAGTTTCTGAATGAAGGTGGCCGAACCTTCGAAGAAGTAAACATCGGCATTGAACATGGCCTCAAACTTCTTGACAGGAGGTGCGACCGACTTCAACGCTCCATCCAACTGAGCACCGGAAATCTTCTCGATGCTGAGCGTGGTGGGCGTAGGTCCATTCTCCACCACTTGAGAACCATACATGTGCCATCCCGGATTGATGTTGGCCACGAACGTAATTTCAGCCTCTGTGGCCGATGTTTCCTTGATGGTAGTTGTCACCTTCACGGGTTTGACAAACTGTGCATTTGCCACTCCCAAGCAACAAAGGGTCAACAATACTAAAAACAAACGTTTCATCTTCGCTATACGCTATGCACTAAACTCGATGCTAAACACACGCTAACACGTTCTGATTCGCCATCTGCTACACCACCCCTTTTTCTTGTAAGTAGTGCAAGGCATCAATGGCAGCATGACAGCCGCTTCCAGCCGCGCTGATGGCTTGGCGATAAAGCGGGTCGGCCACATCGCCTGCTGCAAACACACCTGGCACATTCGTAGCGGTGGTGGGGTGCTGCACCTTGATGTATCCCTGCTCATCCACTTCCACGTCAGGACGAAATACTTCGCTGTTGGGATGATGCCCAATGGCCAAGAAGAATCCGTCGATGGGCAAATCGTAGCGACGCTCACCTTCCTTTCCTTTGTTTTCAACCAGATGGGCACCTTCCACGCTGTTGTCGCCATAAAGTCCTTCTGTCTGCGTGTTCCACAGAATTTCGATGTTCTCCGCTTCTTTCACCTTCTGCTGCATAGCATCGCTGGCACGTAACACATCGCGGCGCACAATCATATACACTTTTTTGGCAAGGCTTGACAGATATTGCGCCTCTTCGCAAGCGGTGTCGCCACCACCCACAACAGCCACCACTTTCTTGCGATAGAAAAAGCCATCGCAGGTGGCACAAGCCGACACTCCCTGACCGGCATATTTCTTTTCATCGTCCAAACCAAGATATTTGGCCGAGGCTCCCGTAGAGATGATGATGGTGTGAGCTTCCAGCACGGTGTCGTCGTCGGTCGTTACTCGATGGGGTGTGGAGCCGTCCTTAGAAAAATCCACTTTTGTCACCACGCCAAAACGGATATCGGTGCCCAAACGCTCCGCTTGCTTTTTAAGATCCTCCATCAGTTCCACACCTGTGGTACCATTGGGATAGCCAGGGAAGTTATCCACTTCAGTAGTTTGGGTCAATTGTCCGCCTGGTTGCAACCCTTCGTAGAGAACAGGATCCAACGAGCTGCGAGAGGCATAAATGGCAGCGGTGTAGCCAGCAGGTCCGCTGCCGATGATTAAAGTTTTCAAAGCCATAATAACTGAGTATCAAATTAGTTTTGATTGCAAAGATAAAGAAAAAACATGAGTTAGAAAATGGAAGAGGGTGGAAAAAATAAAAAATATCGGAATAAATCATCGAAATAAGGGGAAGAATCGATGGTTTGTTCCGATAATGGGAGAGAAAACAGGAACATCCGTTGCACACAGAATGTCCCCAAGGGAGCACTTGCAGGGTTGTGTGGCTTATCCGAAAAGATAGGCAAAGCCCACGGCGAGCACCATGAGGCCAGCAAGCACCATAAGCCCAAGTTTGAGGTACTTCTCCACCTTTTTGCGAATGACAATGGCATTGAGGCTGCGCTCCTTGAAGCGCGATGCCCCATCCTTGTGGTGATGATGGTGGTGGTGCTGATGCTGATGCTGTTGTTGCTGTTGCTGACTCATACTACTTGAAAATGGTATATATCAGAGTGGCTAATGAAACCATCACACTGGTACCTGTAAACCAAAGGTTGGTGCTGGCACCGATGCTGGAGTTGCGGGCTTTCACCTTGTTGGGTTCAACATACACAATGTCGTTCTGCTGTAAATAGTAACATGGCGATTTGATGATGTTGGCATCGTTGAGGTTGAGAGTGAAGATTTCCTTCTTGCCTTTATCATTCTCGCGGATGAGTTTCACCTTGTTGCGCACACCATAGATGGTCAAGTCACCTGCTTGTGCCAATGCCTCGAAGATGTTGATTTTCTCATTGCTCACGTTGAACATACCCGGACGGTTTACTTCGCCCACTACTGAGATTTTGTAGTTAGCCATGCGAACGGTGACCACGGGGTTCTCCGCCGCATTCATGTAAGGCGCAATCTTGTCGTGAATTTTCTTTTCACACTCCGACTTCGTAAGGCCGCCCACGTGAACCTGTCCTAACACAGGAAACTCAATGCAACCCGCATTATCTACCAAGTATGACTGAAGGGCACCACTCGAATAGTTGATGTTACTACCCGCAGCATTCAGCGAGCTGCGTACCACCAGGTTAAAGGGTTCCGATGCTGCGGGGTTGGTGGTATTGACGGTGATGGTCAAGATGTCCTTTGGCATGATACGTGCATCGTAGAGGAATGCCGAGTTAGCCAAGCTGATGCTGTCGCTGTTTTGGATATAAGCAACGTTCTCAACACTGCCGCAGGATGAAATGAGAAATACCACTGCTGCAAGGGCGCTAATAAATGTAAGTTTCTTCATGTTGATATTTGAAATTTGAATAAATCAGAACTGCCACCAATGCTTTTTCTTGCGGTGGGGATGTGGTTGCAATTCACTGCTGTCCATTTGTCCAGCGTATGCCTCGTCGATGAGGTGACGCCATTTCTTTCCTTTCGACACCATGCGGTAGATGGTGCCCCAGTCGGGCATGCCACCCACGTTGCGGTCGTCGATGAAGAGGTCGGCTTTCAGCTTGCGCGTGAAGTGGGGATTGTTGTCGGTTGTCTCCTCGGGATAGTCGCGATTGGCGGCATAGAACTCAATGCCTCGCTCGCGACACCAATCCAGGGCAGCGTCCAGCAGTTCCCCCTCGCGACAGGTCCACAGAATGAGCCGATGCCGGTCGTTGAGGAGCATTTTCAACGTGTCGATGGCGAACGGAAGTTCCTTGCCAATCTCGGGATATTTATTTTCGACGATGGTGCCGTCAAAATCTACTGCTATTGTCATTTCTTAATACTATCATCGTTTTTATTGCCATAGTGCGACTCAGCATACTGACCGTAAGTGCCATAATTGCCGTAGTTGCCATAACCATAGCGACCGTAACCGTACTTGCCATATCCGTAGCGGCCGTATCCATAACGCCCATAGCGGCCGTAACGTCCGTAACCGTAGTAGTAGCCATACTTGCGCTGCGACATGTCGATACCGTTGAGCACCACGCATGGGTTGGGCATTTTGCCATCCTTTGCCAAAGAGTTGAGGAGGCCGAAACTGGTCTTGGGCGTGTAGTCAGCACGGCAGACGAAGACAGTGAGGTCGGCATGGTGAGCAATCTGGATGGAGTCGGTAACAAGTCCCACAGGAGCTGTATCGAAGATGATGTAGTCGTAACGGTCGCGGAGCATCTGCACAATGTCGGCAAAGGTGTCGCGAGCCAGCAGCTCGGTGGGGTTAGGAGGTGTAGGACCTGCCAAGAGGAGGTCGAGGTTTTCGTTGACAGCCGACTTGGTAATTTGCGCCTCCAAGTCCTCAGGTGTCACCTTGCTCAGAGTGAGGAGCGACGTGATACCCTCGAAGCGGTCGGAAATACCGAACAGGCGACCCAAGGCAGGCTTACGGATGTCAAGACCGCAGAGAATCACTTTCTTGCCCAGCAGCGCGAAGGACACAGCCAAGTTGGCAGCGTTGAAGGTTTTACCCTCACCCGATGTACTGGAGGTGAAGAGGATGACCTTTTGGTTTTCCTTGAGCATGAACTGTATGTTGCTTCGCATGGAGCGGAAAATTTCGTCTATCTGGTTGTTCTTGTTGGCTTGCACCACAATACCCGCCTTCGACTTCACGTTGTCGGAAGCAATGGCCACGTCGGCAATGATGGGCAGGTCGGTGAGGCGAGCCACGTCTTCGTGACCCTCAATCTTGTAGCGGAAGAAGTTGAGAATCCAAATGATGAGACCAGGAATGAGGAATGCAAGCACCAAGGCACCAAGCAGAATGATTGACTTCTTAGGACTTACGCGACCCTCTACGAGAGGTTCGTCAATGAGTTTACCGTTGTCGGCCGTGGCAGCGAGTGCGATGCTGTTCTCCTCACGCTTTTGGAGGAGGAGCATGTAGAGTGAGGAGTGCACGTCCTGCTGACGTCCCACTTGAGTGAGGACACGCTCCTGCACAGGTGCTGCCGACACACGCTCCTGATATTTGGAGAACTGTGAGAGAATACCTGCACGCTCAATGTCAGCTGTACGACGTGCCTGCATGAGTGCTACCTTGATGGATTGGCGAAGCTCTTCGATGGTGGCTGTGAGCGTAAGCACCTGTGGAGCTTGTTCGCTGGCTGCCTTCAGGAGTCGGTTGCGATCCTGCACTTCCTTGTTGTAGTTGTTGATGAGCTGGATGGAAGCTGCATCCTGCAAACCCACGTTGGAGGGAATCACCTCATGATTGTTGGCAGGGTTGTTGACGTAGTCGCGCAGATAATCGAGCATTTGCACCTTGGCTTCGGCTTCGGCCAAACGAGTAGAAATCTGGTTGGTCATTTGCACCGACTGAGAAGCATCGGCCAGCGAGGTCACGGCATTGCGTTGCTTGAAACTTTCAATTTCGCTTTCGGCCATGCCCAGTTCGGAATTAATCTTGTTCATACGCTCGTTGATGAACTCCTCGGTGCGCAGTGCCACTTCGTTCTTGTCGGCATTTGCCTGACGGTTGTAGCACACGGTGAGCTGCGAGAGGAAATCCATGGCGCGGCGATAGTTGTTGTCTTTCAAGGTCAGCTGAGCGATAGAGGTCAGCTTAGAGGTTGGCTCCACGTTGAGTTTAGCCAAATAATTGGTTGCCACCGCCATAGGGGGGCGGATGGTGGCGAAAAATGATTCTTTTTCTTTCCATGGTCGGCCCAGCGCCGAAGTCATCGTCACGGTACCGAGCGAGGTTTCAAACGTGTCAGGAAACTCCACGCAGTCATGTGTAAAAGATTCAGCTATAGCTCCGTTCACCACCGTGTTTCCTTCCACCTTTATCACAGAATCCACCTTCCATATCTTCATGGTGATGTACTGTTCTTTCTCCAAAAGATTGATGTCGAGCGAATCAAGGTGTATGGGGTCGAGGTCAACGTTGACAGGTTGCTCTTTATATACAATGGAATGGTGAACACGTCCCTCGCGACGATATTCAGTGTAGAGTTTCAGTTCGCGAACCACATCGCGCAGCAGCACGCGTGACCTCAGCACTTCCACCTCGTTGTCAATACCAGTGGAATTGGTCAAGAAACCTAAATCCTGCACGTTGGCCAGCATTTGAGCAGAGTTGTTGTTGCGTCGTTGCTGATCCTTAATGAGCATGCGTGCCGACACTTCATAAACAGGCTCGGCATAGCGCAGATAGAGCAGAGCCGCAGAGATAAAAATGATGAGCGACAAGAGGAACCATTGCCAATTGAGCACCAGCATGGCAATGATGTTCTGCAAGTTAAGACTGTTTTGTCCACCATCTTTGCCTTCCTCGTCCAACAGATTCTCGAGTTCGTCAAGGCTGATTTTCTTTTCTTCTGACATGTTTTCTAATTTATCGTTTTCTGTTAATTATCAAATTGATACTATCATACCTCCCCACAGTTCACACCAAATCGGCTGCAAAGGTACAAAAAATTTGGAGTATTAAAACAACAAAAAAGCAAAAAAAAACAGATTTTCAATGTTTTCGTGTTTTTTCCACCAACTTTTTCATTTTTTGTATAAGCGAACTAGCAAAGTTTTTTTGGGGGGGGACAAACACATTTCCTATTTTTTCATCGGCGGGAAAAAATTTGTTCACCCGCCGAAAATCAAAATGTCGCCCCTCTCAGGTAGAACTTTTGCCCATAAAAGGTGCGTAACACAAAGTGTGTGTCTGCCGACATTTTAACCACGAAAATTAAAGAAATGGACAAAAAGGCTGAGGAATATTTGTGGGTGTTGTGTTTTTTCCCTACCTTTGTACAGCCTTTAAGAAAAGGGTACACTATTTGCGCCAAAGCTTCGCAGCAATTGCTGGAGGCGGCTCCAGCAAAATTTACAAAGCTTTGCAACAAAAACAAAGAAGAAATTAATGAACTTTTTGCTTGTCAGAAACTGATTTCTCACAATGAAGGAAGGACACCCTAAAGGGCTCTACCTACTCTTCTTCACAGAGATGGCTGAGCGATTTTCTTACTACGGCATGAGGGCGGTGTTCACGCTCTACATGGTGGCCGCACTCTTCACCATGGAGAGTGCCAGCGAAATATATGGCTACTACACGGGATTGGTGTATCTCACTCCACTTTTAGGAGGATACATTGCTGATCGCTACTGGGGTAATCGCCGAAGCATCGTTGTGGGCGGCATGCTGATGGCATTGGGTCAGTTGCTCATGTTCCTCAGCGCTTCGTGTGTGCGCCCAGCCATTTACGAGGCAGATGGAGTCATCGACCCTGCTGTGGACAACCACCTTGCCGTGCTGCTGATGATGGGCGGCTTGTTTTTTCTCATTCTGGGCAACGGTTTCTTCAAGCCCAACATCGCCACCATGGTGGGAAGCTTGTATAGCCCTGACGACAAGCGGAAGGATGCGGCTTTCACCATCTTTTATATGGGCGTGAATGTGGGTGCCACGTTAGGGCCGCTGTTATGCGGCATTTTTGAGGGCGACTACCTCAACCCCTCGCGCTTCAAGTGGGCATTCCTCTGTGCGTGCATCGTCATGATTATTTCCACGCTGACTTTCTATCTGCTGAAAGATCGCTATGTGGTTACCCACGACGGTCAACCCGTGGGCATCAAGCCTGCGCGCCAACAACGTGCCGTGAAGCACGAACTGTCCCGAAGCGAGAAGCAGCACATAGCCGTCATCTTCATCATCGCCGCCTTCGTCATCTTCTTTTGGGCAGCATACGAACAGGCAGGCGTGTCGCTCACGTTCTTTGCTGACCAGCAAACCGACCGCCACATCTTGGGTTGGGAAATGCCCACCAGCTACTTCCAATCCCTCCCAGCCATTTTTGTGGTGCTGTTAGCACCCGTGATGAACCTCATGTGGGACTTGTTGGGGCGTTACGGATGGGAGCCTTCGTCGGTGATGAAGCAAGCCATCGGATTAGCTCTCCTTGCGCTTGGATATTGGTTCATTGCATGGGGAGTGAAGGATTTGGACCCACAAATGAAGGTGAGCATGTGGTGGCTGACGGGACTTTACTTTATCCACACACTGGGCGAATTGAGTCTTTCTCCCATCGGCCTCTCGCTGGTGAGCAAACTCTCACCCAAGCATCTGGCAAGCCTGATGATGGGCATTTGGTTTCTCTCGTCGGCTGTGAGCAACATGCTGGCAGGTCAACTCTCCACGCTCTACCCCGACGGCAGTGCGAAAAGCCTCTTCGGATGGGTGGAAATCAGCTCGCTCTACGACTTCTTCATGCTCTTCGTTTCCATGTCGGGCATCGCTGCTGTGGCATTGGCATGTATCTCACCGGTGCTGAACAAAATGATGAAGGAGTGAACGCTTTTAGTAAAAAGTGTAAAGTGTAAAGTAAAAAATCCAAGTTACTTTTCATCAACGAATAGAAATTTAGATTTTTCACTTATCACTTTTCATTATATTACTTTTATTTCGTAACTTTGCATCCAATAATTTAACAACTTCATTTTTAGATTAACTATATGACTACCACTACCGCTATGCGCAAGCCGCACAGCAAAATGAATTACGCGCTCCAGCACCCTGAGAATGAGGGTGGCATGAACGATCGCGTGAAGCGTCTGCACCAGCAGAGCATCGACACCCCCACCACCCTCACCATAGAGCGTGCACTCATCGAGACAGCGTTCTACAAGGAGAATTATGGCAAGATGCCCAACTGCATTCTGCGTGCCAAGAACTTCTATGAAATATGCAAGAAAAAGACCATTTACATAGGTAAGGACGAACTCATCGTGGGCGAGCGAGGCCCCATGCCCAAAGCGGTGCCCACGTTTCCTGAACTGACGTGCCACACAGTAGAAGACCTCCACACGCTGAACGACCGCGAATTGCAGCCCTATTACATCAGCCAGCAGGACATCGACACCTACGAGCGCGAGGTGATTCCCTATTGGCAAGGCAGGACACAGCGCGAGCGCATCTTCAGCCACGTGAGCAAGGAGTGGGAAGAAGCTTACCATGCCGGTGTGTTCACAGAGTTCATGGAGCAGCGCGCAGGTGGCCACACGGCCATGGACGGAAAGATGTATCGCCGCGGCTTGCTCGATGTGAAAGCACTCATCGCCAAAACGCTGGCCGAGCTGGATTTCATTAACGACCCCGAAGCCACCGACAAGCAGCAGGAACTGCAGGCGATGGACATTTCGTGCGATGCTGCCATCCTGTTTGCTGAGCGTCATGCTGAACTGGCTGAGAAAATGGCTGCGGAAGAAAGCGACCCACAACGCAAAGAGGAATTGCTGAAGATAGCCGACGTGTGCCGCTGGGTGCCGGCTCACGCACCAAGAGACATGCAGGAGGCCATCCAAATGTACTGGTTTGTCCACCTGGGCACGGTGACCGAACTGAACGGGTGGGATTGCATGAACCCTGGGCACATTGACCAGCACCTCTACCCCTTCTACAAGAAAGGGGTGGAAGAGGGCACCATGACCCGCGAGAAAGCCAAGGAACTCATCTCTTGCTTCTGGATTAAGTTCAACAATCAGCCAGCTCCTCCCAAAGTGGGAGTGACGGCACTGGAGAGCGGCACCTACAACGACTTCACCAACATCAACATTGGCGGCATTGACCGCGAGGGGAAGAATGCCGTGAACGAACTCTCTTACATCATCCTCGAAGTGCAGGAAGAACTGCACGAATTGCAGCCAGGCCTCTCTATCCACGTGAGCAAAGTGACTCCCGACGAGTTTGTGATGGCAGGAGCCAAAGTGATTCGACAAGGACACGGCTACCCCTCAGTTTTCAACCCCGACACTTACACGAAGGAACTGGTGCGGCAGGGCAAGACGCAGGAGGATGCCAACGAGGGTGGTTGCTCGGGGTGCATTGAGGTAGGTGCCTTTGGCAAGGAGGCTTACATCCTGACTGGCTACCTGAACACGCCCAAAATCTTAGAAATCACGCTCAACAACGGCATCGACCCCATGACTGGCAAGCGACTGGGCCTTGAAACGGGCGACCCACGCACGTTCACTTCCTACGAACAGCTCTACGAAGCTTACCACCAGCAGATGCTCTACTTCGTCAACATGAAGTTGGCGGTGAACAACTACATCGAGCGTATGTTCTCGCTCTACGCACCTGCCACATTCCTCTCGCTCTTCATTGACGATTGCATCACCCGCGGACGCGACTATTACAGCGGTGGGGCACGATATAACACTACTTATATACAATGTACAGGCCTTGGCACCATCACAGACTGCCTCTCGACGCTGAAGAAGCATGTGTTTGAGGACAAGAAGTTCACAATGGACGAACTGCTCAATGCAGTCGCCCACAACTTTGATGGCAACGAAAAGATGCGTCAGTTCATCATGAACCGCACGCCTTTCTTCGGCAACGATGATGACTATGCCGACCAGATTGCCGTGAAGGTGTATGACGACCTGGTGGAGGCCATTGAGGGGCATCCCAACACTCGTGGCGGCAAAACGCAGCTGAACATGCTCTCCACCACTTGCCACAACTACTTCGGCTCGGTGTGCGGCGCATCAGTCAATGGACGTTTGGCTCACTTCGCCATCAGCGACGGCACTTCGCCCGCGCATGGAGCCGACACCAACGGTCCCACGGCTGTCATCAAGTCGCTTGGCAAGCTCGACCAGACGAAATCGGGTGGCACCCTGCTCAACGTGCGCTTCGTGCCCACGCTGCTCAAGCGGGATGAAGACCTGAAGAAGCTCGTCTCCCTCATCCGCGCCTACTTTGCTATGGGTGGTCACCACATTCAGTTCAACATCGTCGATACGCAAACATTGCTCGATGCCCAGCAGCAGCCCGACGACTACAAGGATCTTCTGGTGCGAGTGGCTGGCTACTCCGACTACTTCAACGACATGACCGAGCAACTGCAAAACGAAATCATTGCAAGAACGGAGAACGAAGAATTTTAGCGTAGCACTATGACAAAAGAGATTTTCCTTGCCGGTGGCTGTTTTTGGGGCACCGAACACTATTTCAAGCAGATAGAGGGGGTGGTAAACACGGAGGTGGGATTCGCCAACGGATACACCACCAACCCTACTTACAAAGAAGTTTATACCGATAAGACGGGATATGCCGAAACGGTGCGCATTGAGTTTGATGACGCCGTGGTGGATGTGGAGTTCCTGCTCCAAATGTTCTTCAAGGCCATCGACCCGACGAGCCTGAACAAGCAGGGGCACGACGAAGGCACACGCTACCGTACAGGGGTGTATTACACCTCGGAGGATGATCTGCCCATCATTCAGAAGGTGTTTGCCGAGGAGCAGAAAAAGCTGGACAGCCCCATCACCGTGGAGGTGGAGAAGCTCCGGAATTTCTACCCAGCCGACGAATCACACCAAGACTATCTCGACAAGAACCCCACCGGCTATTGCCACTTGCCAGTGGAACTCTTCGAGTTTGCAAGGAAAGCCAAGAAAAAGTAACTCAGATTTTTTGGCTACGCCGAGCTAAAGTTCACTTTTCACCCCCAAAGGTAACTTAGATTTTTCACTCTTCACTTTTCACTCTTAACTTCCAAGCATGGCGCTAATTTTCGACATAAAACGTTTTGCCATCAACGACGGACCTGGCATTCGCACAACACTCTTCATGAAGGGGTGCCCATTGCGCTGTGTGTGGTGCCACAACCCCGAAGGGTTTACTGAGAAGCCGGTGAAGATGTACACGAAGAAAAAGTGCATCGGTTGCCAAAGTTGCGTGGAGGTGTGCCCAGAGAAAAACCTCGTCCTCACACCCGACGGCATCAAAGACCTGGGGCATTGCATAGCTTGTGGGTGCTGCACAGACGAATGCCCCACCCTCGCACTGGAAATGGCTGGCAAAGAATGGAAGCTGGACGACCTGATGGCGGTGGTGGAGAAGGAGCGGCAAGTGATGGAAGAGAGCGGAGGAGGTGTGACGATGTGTGGAGGAGAACCTTTGATGCATGCCGGCTATCTGTGTGAGGTGCTTGACGAACTGGGCAAAAGAGCAATACATCGCACAGTAGATACCACTCTGTTTGCATCGGCTGAAACGGTGAGTCGCGTGGCTGAAAGGTGCGAACTCTTTCTGGTAGATTTGAAGTTGATGGACAGCGAAAAGCATCGGCGATACACGCGTGTGCCGAACGAGCAGATTCTTGCCAACATCCGCATGCTGAGCGAAATGGGCAAGCGGTTCTGGATTCGCATTCCGCTCATTGTGGGGGTGAATGCTGACGACGAGAATCTGAACGCTTCAGCCGAATTTCTCGCTTCTTTACCAACCAAGCCCGACGTGGTGAACTTGCTGATTTATCACGATGTAGGGAAAGGCAAGCATGCCCGATTGGGCACAGAATACAACCCTGACACGTTGGCCATGAAAGCTCCGTCGGAGGAACTGCAACAACATGCCCTCAGCATAATGCAAAAGCATGGGTTGAACGCCAAAATTGGCGGATGAAGCGAGTGGAGTGAGACACCTCACAATTCATGTGACAGATACATTTACACCTATTATATTAAAAACATGAGAATAACAATCAAGATTGGAAGCAATGTGCTGACACGGCAAGACGGCTCGCTCGACTTCACGCGCATGTCGGCGCTTGTTGACCAAATTGCCTGCTTGCGAAAGCAAGGATACGAAATCATCCTCGTTTCCTCGGGTGCTGTAGCAAGCGGACGAAGCGAACTCAAGCATATTCAGCACGACCTCGATTCGGTGGATCAGCGGCAACTCTTTTCCGCAGTAGGTCAGGCGAAGCTCATCAACCGCTACTTCGAACTATTTCGCGAGTACGGCATCTCAGTAGGGCAAGTGCTCACCACGAAAGAGAATTTCTCCGATTCGGAACATCGAAAAAATCAAGAGAACTGTATGCGTGTGATGCTGGAGAACGGCGTGCTGCCCATTGTGAACGAGAACGACACCGTGTCGGTGACGGAGCTGATGTTTACCGACAACGACGAACTTTCGGGTCTCATAGCTCGCATGACACAATCGCAAATGCTCATCATTCTGAGCAACATCGACGGCATCTACACAGGCGACCCCGCCAACCCAGAGTCGCGACTTGTCAGCATCGTAAAACCAGGCAAGGACTTGAGCGACTACATCCAAAGCAAGAAGTCTTCGGCTGGGCGTGGGGGCATGCAGAGCAAAACGAACATAGCCGCACAAACAGCTGCTGCTGGCATCAGCGTCATCATAGCCAACGGAAAAAGAGACGACATCCTCATTAAACTAATGAACGACAGAGACAATACACCTTGCACCGAATTTTTATGTTAGAAGATATTTTTCAGGCATCGAAAGATGCGAGCATCGACCTTGCCTTGCTTAAAACCGACACCATCAATCAAGTGTTGATGGCAGTGGCCGAACGAGCCATTGCTGAAACGGACAACATTTTGGCTGCCAATGCCAAGGATCTAAGCCGCATGGACCCTGCAAACCCCATGTACGACCGTCTGAAACTCACAAAAGAGCGCATCGAGGGCATTGCGGCCGACACGCATAATGTAGCCACACTACCCTCGCCTCTTGGCAAAGTGCTGAAACACGCGGTTCTTCCTAACGGATTGGATTTAAAGCGAGTGAGTGTGCCTTTCGGGGTGATTGGCATTGTTTACGAAGCACGCCCCAACGTCACCTTCGATGTCTTTTCACTCTGCCTCAAGGCTGGAAGTGCTTGCGTGTTGAAAGGAGGAAAGGATGCCGATGACAGCAATCGAGCTATCGTGGGCCTCATCAAATCGGTGCTCCACGATTTCAACATCAATGAGAACGCCATCACGCTCCTCCCTGCCACTCACGAAGCCACTGGAGCTTTATTGCACGCCAACGAATGGGTTGACCTGGTCATTCCTCGCGGCAGCAAGCGTCTTATCGACTTTGTGCGCCAGGAGGCTTCTGTTCCTGTCATCGAAACGGGAGCAGGGGTTTGCCACGCTTATTTCGACATAGATGGCGATGCGGAGAAGGGGGCACGCATCATTAACAATGCCAAAACTCGCCGCGTGAGTGTGTGCAACGCCCTCGATTGCACAATTATTCATGCAGAGCGACTCGCTGACCTCCCCACCATCTGCGCCCCATTGAAGGAGAGTAATGTGCTCATCTATGCTGATGAACCAGCCTTAGCAGCCCTCAGCGGAAACTATCTGGAATCTTTGCTGAAGCCTTCTACGGGAGAGAGCTATGGCACAGAGTTCCAAGCCTACACAATGGCCATCAAGACAGTTACTTCGGCCGATGAAGCCATCTGTCACATCCGCAAGTTTGGTTCGGGGCATTCAGAATGTATCATCACGGAGAACCGCACTACGGCTGATAAGTTCATAGCACAAGTGGATGCCGCTTGCGTTTATCACAACGCCCCCACTTCTTTCACCGATGGTGCTCAGTTCGGCCTCGGAGCGGAAATCGGCATTTCCACCCAAAAGCTACACGCACGCGGCCCTATGGCGCTGGAAGAAATCTGCACCTACAAGTGGATAATCGAAGGGAACGGACAAGTGCGGCCAAAATGAATGGACAGGAGCGGCTAAAAAAATGCACGCTCCCCAGCCCTACTCTTTCACTTCCTCAAAATCCACGTAAACGCCTTCGCCTTGTCCGAACATCTTGCCATCTGCCTGAGAATGGGCAGATGAAGATTGGCCATTATTATATGTACGCGAGGAAGAGTTGGAATCTGACATTTTGGCGGATTGAGGCTTTTCGTTTGGAGTTTTCTTACCCGAGAACAACCGATAGAGGGATTTCAAATTAGTGAAACCGCCCACCAGTTTACTCATCAAATAAACACCAAGAGCCACAAGACCCACGGTGAAAACAAAGATAAACAGAATGGCTGTAAGGAATGCTTCCATGTCTATGCAGTCGTTTTAGTTGGAGGAGCTCATTCTCCTCGTGCTTCTTGCTTAGGCAAAATTGATGCCACAATGGACATTGCGACATAAAGACCGATGCAAGCTGCCGCCCCTCGGAACAAACCCTGCCAAACTGTAACTTCGGCATCGAAATAACCTGCCAATGCGCCTGTTGCCAACGAAACGATGGCCAAACTTAAAAACAGGAATTTTATTTTGTCCTTCTTCCACGACAAACTCTTGAATGCAAACATGGGCACCTCACACACAAGGAGCCAGCAAAACAGCAGCATGAACAGGAACAAGAATAAAGCATTGAAACGAGGACCTGTCAACCAAGCTTCACTACTGGAAATAAGAGCTCCCCAAAAAATGGCATTGGCAGGGGTGGGCATTCCGATGAAACCCGTGTGCTGGCGCTCGTCAATGTTGAACTTTGCCAACCGTAAGGCAGAGAAAGCCGCCATCAAAAAAGCGGTAAATGGCATAATACGAAAGACGAAATCGGTGCCCATCCACACAGGATAAGCCACATGATTGAACAACGTAAAGAGCATGGCCGAAGGTGCTACACCAAACGTCACACAATCGGCCAATGAATCCAGCTCCACACCTAACCGTCCACTCACACCAAGCGCACGAGCTGTCATCCCATCAAAAAAGTCAAAAACGGCTCCTAACAAGATAAATAAAAACGCCGCCTGATACCCATGATAAAAGGCGCTGTACGTAGCTATGCACCCACAAATAAGATTGCAGCTTGTAATGATATTTGGTATATGCTTTTTCATTCTGTCATTTTCCCTTTTATGTGAGCCTCCCCTCACACATTTTTCACTTTCTTTTGTACCCTATTCCTATAAGAGCTGTCCGCCTTATTTCAAACGCGCAATCAACGTTTCATCTCCCACGGTTGCCTGCCCCATCTTTACAAGGACTTCTGTCCCCAATGGAAGGTACACGTCCACACGGCTACCAAATTTAATGAAACCCATGTGGTCATCAATGAAGCATTCTTCTCCTTCCTTTGGGTAAGTAACAATTCTACGAGCCATCGCTCCAGCGATTTGACGAGCCATTACTTCCACTCCATGATATGTACGAATAACTACCATCGAGCGTTCATTCTCCGTACTCGCCTTGGGCAAATAAGCCTTCAAATAGTTACCATCCTGATGGGCCACCTTCACGATGGTGCCTTCACACGGAATCCAATTGGCATGCACATTTGTGAGACTCATGAAAATGGATATCATCAAACGCCTGTCATGAAAATACTCATCTTCATCCACCTCTTCTATTACAACAATATGTCCATCAGCCGGAGCTACCACTGAATTATTCGTTGGTCCATTGAACATACGAATCGGACAACGGAAAAAGTTCAAAAGGATGCCATACACAATGAGCACTAAAGCTATCACGATATAGGACCCCCAAACCAATGTGTCCCTTGAAAACCAAGCCAAAACAATAATTATAGCCGCTACAATGCCCGTATAAAGCAATGTATGCGTTCCTTCATGATGAAGACGAATTTTATTTCTACGTTTATTATGTATCAGAGGTTTTTCTTTCGACATGACGATATTAATTAATACCACGCCTTTTGCGCTCAGCGCAACCATTATTGTATGCAAAGGTACAGATATTTCCCAAGAAAGACAAATAAAACTCAATTTTTTAGATATTTTTCCTGAAAATTCTTTTGAGAATAAAAAAAAAGCACTAACTTTGCAGCTGCATTCGTAACACAAGCGACTCTTTTCACACAAAAGCTTCGATGTTGCAGAACGCTTATATAAGGATTGTGCTATGGTGTAATGGTAACACTACAGGTTTTGGTTCTGTCATTCCAGGTTCGAATCCTGGTAGCACAACCTCAGGGAAAAGGGTATCTAAGATTCATTTATGACC
>ODAI014076934.1_pt1 | contig 26377 bp, 19 predicted proteins | sample 1539321 | NCBI WGS metagenome assembly ODAI01 (sample SAMN02144231, study PRJEB22623) | gut metagenome | biome: sheep rumen | host: Ovis aries | place: New Zealand
CTTCGCTATTTTCATCCCGTCTTTCAGATACCTTCTTCATATATCCGGTAAAGAATAAGAAGTTCCAGAGGTTATCCTCTGATTCGTGGATATCGTCATAGGTAATATCCTCATGGATTTGCTTTTCTATCGTTCCACCGTTTATCAGTGTGTCAAGCTCACGCTTCATCTCATCATCCGCATGCCATACAAAATCCTTAATCACCCGATTGGAAGACACAGGCGCCCTGTTACATCCCTGTCTCCGGAAATACTATGTATTACTCAATCATAGAAATGCGTCTTACATGTCTTTCATCATTTGAAAATGGCGTGTCCACAAAACAATCTACTATCATAAGAGCAAGTCCCGGTCCTATGGTTCTTGCACCCATGCAAAGCACATTAGCATTATTGTGTTCCTTAGTTGCCTTTGCCGAAAAGCAATCACTGCAAAGAGCAGCTCTTACTCCCTTAACCTTGTTAGCTGTTATAGACATACCTATACCTGTTCCACAGATGAGGATTCCAAGTTCACACTCACCTTTTGCAACTTCTTCGGCAACTGCCTTTCCATACACAGGATAATCGCAGGACTCTTCACTGTCACATCCAAAATCCTTTACCCCAAAGCCTCTTTCCTTAAGATGCTTTATAACCTCTAACTTCAAACCATATCCACCATGGTCGCTACCAATTGCTATCATATCTTTCCTCCTAATTTCCTGTTTTTCTGCCGCCTGAGCCAAAAATGTACACGCATGGCTCGCTTTCGCTCACGCTATGCTTTTTCCTCCTAATTTCATTTTCTGACTGACTATGTATAAAATGTACACGCGTAGCTCGCTGTCGCTCACGCAGCACTTAGTAGTTTTTTACTTAGACAGCTATTACACCAAAAAGTAAATAACCAGACTAACAACCTGCCTGCTTTCTCGAATATCACAGGTCAAAAAGCCTCGACATAGCCCGATTTTACTCTGTCGGATAATAAACTATATTATATGAAATAATCATAGTCTTCAATTCGGCTAAATCAATGTACCTTTATGACTCTGTGTCCTGCCGCCTTAAGTAAGCGGTTCATAATAGCTCCACTTAGTTCATTTTGATTAAGTGCCTCACTGTATATATACTCTGCCCCTATTGTATCACATTTTCTTAAAATTGCATAAAGATTTGCGGAAATTGTCACTCCTTTATCTGCTTCACCAACTACAAGAACACTATCGCATTTATAATAAGGTGCGTTGTCCTTTGTTGCTATAACTGCCGTTTTAAAGCCTTGGGCGTTTTTTTCAGCGACAAGCGCATTTATCTTATCTATAACTTTTTGGTTGTTTGTTTTTATCTCATCATCTATAGCATTTTCAGTTTTTACATCAATTGCTGAAAATTGGTAATCTTCTTTCATATCGGCAGGCTCATACTCAACTATCGTAACCTTGCCTTTAGGCGCATAGTGTGTATATTTCATGCCCGGTGCCTTCGGTCTTAAGTTAGGCTCCGGCTCGATAATCGCTTTATCTATCATCACTTCTCCGATTATGTCTTCAAGCATTTTTTTAGTTATATATCCCGGGCGAAGTATGGTCGGTGTCTCTCCTGTTAAATCGACTATCGTCGACTCTATTCCTATACCGACTGCTCCTCCATCAAGTATCATATCTATGCGACCGTTCATATCTTCTATAACATGCTCCGCAAGCGTAGGCGAAGGTCTGCCGGAAGTATTGGCACTCGGTGCTGCTATGTATACGCCACTTTCTTTTATCAGCTTCATGGCAACCGGATGTGACGGCATACGTATGGCAACCGTATCAAGTCCACCTGTCGTACCATCAGGTACAATTTTTTTCTTATTAAGAATAATAGTAAGCGGTCCCGGCCAAAAAGCTTCCATAAGCATAACTGCCTTTTGGGGCACATTACTTGCCAGTTCATATACCGCCTCGGTATCAGCTATATGAACTATAAGCGGATTATCGCTCGGTCTGCCCTTGGCTGCATATATCTTTGCCGACGCATCTGCATTTAAGGCATCTGCTCCAAGTCCGTATACAGTTTCGGTCGGAAATGCAACGAGGCCACCTTTTCTTAATATGTCCGATGCCTGTGCTATGGCAGCTTCATCATCTCCATATGCTATTATTGTTTCTATTTTTTCATTTCTACTGTTCATCTGCTTTACCCTTACCAATCATCACATGATTATACATTTTTTTTACGTCATCATTCATATTTATAGGTATAAGCTTTATCTTTGGATTTTGATTTGAAAATACAACAAAAACCTGATGTGCAAAGCTTTGTCCCATCCATTCAATATCTGAAAAATCAAAAACAACTTCTTTAAAATTATCCAATCTGTCACACACCCTTTTGGCCTGCGACCTGGATATAGGAGACGCATCAAATATATTTTTCATTGGTATACTTGTTTTTGTAAAATCACCTACTTCATCAGTATATGCACTAAACACATCACTCATTTTTTTGTTTGAAAAATTAGAAAGCTCCATTAATACGCATGTCCCATCAAATTCATCATCAAATAAATTAACAAACATATTATCATCATATTTATTGCTTGAAAAAACTTTATTGCTTGAAACAATGACAAATTTATCCATAATTCTGGAGCTGAAAAAAATCCCTTCACCCGAATGATTTTTTTTATCCGTTGTTAATTTCCCCTTAAATAATTCATATACCGCTTCATCTATCTCATCAAAATCAAAATAATTTTTAATCTTATTAAAAATACCTATACCGTCATCCCAAAAAATCACTTTAGTATTTAAATAATTTTTTTCTATGGTAACTCTTAGATTTTCCGCTTCAGAGTGCTCCAATACATTGTTTAACATTTCACTTAATACATATGCCCATATTTTTTTTACATTTTCACCTGTTTCCTTTATAAAATCTTCTAAATAATGCGAATAAATGTAAAAATCCGATTTGATATTTCCTTCTTTTATATTAAAGGAATATTCATTTTTTTTCGTTACGAGTTCATACGTGCCTCTTTTTATTCTACGAATAATATTTTCATTAGCCAATTCATTTATATAAGTGTGAACTGTATTTTGATTTATACTAAAATTTTCAGATACAGATTTGGATATACTTTTATCTTTTTTCTCTATTTTTTCTAAAATATATAATATTATATCTCTTTTTTTATCATTAACCTTCATATATATCACATCCTTACTTATGTTAATCTTCAACTAATCATAATATTATACCTTTCATTATTTTTGTCAATATATTATCCTTGTTTTTAAAACAATTATTCGTAAAATAAAAAGAGTTATTCGCATAAACCTGCAAATAACTCTTTTCACTACTCCTCCCACTGCTGGAGCATCTCGACGAGTCTCGGCACAATCTGCTTCTTCCTTGACACGACACCTTCCAGATAACAGGAGTTACCGGTCATTTCAAGCTCAAATGCATCCTGCAAAAGCCTGACAGAATCCTCTCCGTAGCACAAAATGGTGGAGGCTTCCTCCAAAATATTGGTCATAACGAAGAAAATCATATCGCACTTGGATGCAGTGTATTTATCCTTTAAATATTCATCCATATCTTTAGCAAGTCTTTTAAGCTCTCTCTTATTCATGGAGCTTATCTGCCCTACCCCAAAGGTTATATCCTCCACATCGAAGGTCTTGAAATCCTGATACAAGAGTTCTTCAGGAGTCTTTCCTTTAAATGAGCTGCCGGCTTCAAACATATTGACTGCATAGCTTTCTATATCAATGTCCGCAATTTCTGCAAGTGCCTCGGCAGCCTCTTTATCAAGTGGCGTACAGGTAGGCGAACGGAACATAAGTGTATCAGACAGTATAGCTGAGCACATAAGGCCAGCCATATCCTTAGGTGGTATAACCTTCTGCTCCTGATACATCTGATACAGGATTGTACCGGTACAGCCTACCGGCTGATTACGGAAATATACCGGATTAATCGTCTCTATAGTACCTATGCGGTGGTGGTCAATAATTTCAAGTATTTCAGCATTTTCTATACCGTTTACCGCCTGAGTACGTTCGTTGTGGTCGACGAGGATGACCTGCTTTTTCTTCATGGCAAGGAGGTTTCTTCGGGAAACCATACCACAGTAATTACCCACCTCATCGACGATAGGAAAATCTCTGTGACGGAGCTTTGACATGACATCCTTTACATTTTCAAGAGTATCATCCAAATCAAAGGTTATAAGATTGGAGCTTCGCATAAAAAACCTGATTGGAATACTCTGGTTAATAACCCTCGCAGCAGAATATGTATCAAGAAATGTGGTGATGATATTGCAGTTATGCTCATTTGCCAGATTAATTATCTCTTTTTCAACCTTTGCATTTAAGCTGACTATAAGACATGATGCTCCAAGCTTAATCGCCTCTCTTTGAGTTTCCTCACGGTCAACAACAAGCACGATGTCATCTTCCTCTATGCACGCCTCATCCACAATAAGATTTGCGGCACCGATAAACACCTTACCGCTCTCTATAACAAAATCCGGATTACCGCACACGAGCCTGCCGTCAAGTACCTCAAGAAGATTTGAGATAGGCGTTTTGGCAATTCCAAGAACAGTATTGTCATAGGCATCCATATACGATTTTGCGATATCATTAATAGTTATAAGTCCCTTTAATTTGTTATCCTTATGAATAATCGGAAGTGTAACCACGTCCTCATCACGCATAAGCTCCCATGCTGCTTTGAGGGAAATCTTATCTCGAACCGCAGTAGTATGCCTGATTTCGATATCTCTTATCTGGACATTTACATCTGAAAGAAGCTCCGGTTCATTTACATTAAAATAATCCAAAACATACTTTGTCTCGTTGTTAATTACTCCGGCACGATTTGCGATGTAACGTCCCGGTTCCTTAGTATTTTTCAGATATGCATAAGCAAGTGCGGAACAGATGGAATCAGTATCGGGATTCTTGTGTCCGACTATGTGAATTTGTTTTTGTTCCATAAGCATGTTTCCTTTTTTATATTATTTATCATAACTATTGTGCACTATATAATAATGTGCTTTAGAAGGCTTTTACATATGCTATGACCTTCCTATATGTCATAGTCCGCTATCATAACCGGTTTCTTGACGTAGGTAAAAATCGTCACAAGCGGCGATGCACTTCCATAATACGCATCATATTCTGCCGCTATATCTTCAAGCATTATATAATCCGGTTCTATCGGCGTGTACTCATATCCATATGAGGAAAGCAGGTCGGTAAGTCTCTTTGTAAGTCTTGAATCGACCTTGTTCCAAGTGTTGATATCCGGTGGATATAAACCGACTGTTATACCAATTGTATCCTCATTATCCCTAAATGTATCGAGTCGGTTTTTGATGCTTTCTATAATGTCCTTTTTATCGGAATCCGGTTTTTCAAAAGAATCTTTTTCGGTTGCCTGTTTATCTGTGCTTAAATTTATTATCTGATGTTCTGACAATTCATTTAGCCCAATTAGATAAAAAAGCTTTTTCTTTATATCCTTCTTATCTTTTACATCGTCCGGGTGATTCTCTATTGAATTTTCATCATTACTATAATTGTATTGACTTTCATTTTTTAGACTCAATTTGCTCTTATCGACATACGGAAGTCCGACCTTAATCTTAGCCTCCCAATCATCTCCGGTTTCCTCACCGGCAAATTCCTTAAGCTTCTTAATGTACTGCATTTTTATATTCTCCGATTGAACCACAACCTCATCAGAATAAATCACCCCCGGCGCAGTCACATAATGCTTGAGATTGCAAAGATCCGTATAATCATTTTCACCAAATTCATCCGTTCTAAAGGGAGGTATATATATAAGCCTGTCAGTGTAATTTCTAAGTTCCTTTGCATAAAACTGTGGTGGAATCGTAAGACATGGATTTTCACTATCGTACGGACTTTGAATATATATCCTGTCCGGATGATGAAGTTCGAGATTAAAGTCTGTCCACAGGCTAATCTTAACATTTTCCGGATAGTCATCCAAATGAGTATTGGCGATTATTTCATCATCATTCGCAGCAATCTGTCCAAAATAATCCTTAAATAAAACCGGAAGCGGTACAACAAAAACATCTGCTTTATCTTCTTTAACCAATTCATCATAAAGTCTCTCGAAACCCTGCCACTCCCTCGGGCCTATAGTTAAAATGAGAATCTCCTCGCGATTGATAATCCGCGAAGTCACAGCTTCAGAAATTGAAGCAAAATGTGTCTCAACCTCTTTCATCTTCTTCAAGAGCAATTCTTTTAGTTTTATATTATCAAAAATTACTTTAGACTTTTTAGTTAATTCCTGCATGCTATCATCCGATTCGGGTTCAGTCTGTTCGTTTACATCATCCGATTCAGATTCAGTCTGTGCGTTTACATCATCCACTTCGGATTCAGTCTGTTCGTTTACATCATCCACTTCGGATTCAGTCTGTTCGTTTACATCATCCGCCCCGGATTCAGTCTGTGCGTTTACATCATCCGATTCGGGTTCATTTATCAGCAGATTATACACCTCAAAAAGTGCATCACAATACCTCTGAATCTCAATGGTCACAAGCCTTGCACTTTCACTATCCTCACCCTTTACATTTTCTATAAGGGTACCTAAATCAACAGATAGCTGCTGACACTCGGGCAAAATTTCAAGAATAGATGCATACAAATCATTATATCTATCATCTGATACCTGCTCATTATATCTATCATCTGATACCTGCTCATTATGTCTATCACATGATACCTGCTCATTATCACTATACACTTTACTAAATCCGTTAATTTCAGTTCCTGCTTCTACTATCTGCCCGGTCATAAACTCAAGCTGCTTTATACATTCTGCAGCCATTCCCTTAAGTGAATCACCCTCATTAAGTCTTGCATCCGGTCGAATCAGCATATCTTCCGAAAATGTAAACTCCGGGAGCTTAAAATCAGCAACCGCCTGAAGATTCTCACGCTGTTTTTCAAAATACGGATAATCATGTCCGCCCCAGACCTTACGGCAGATAAGATAATTACCGTAGTGATTGCGAAGGGCAGCATTATACTCTGCCGGAACGGGTATGGTTGTATTTTCAAACGGTATCCGAACCGGATTTTCATAATACTCTCTCGGATGGCCGTTACCTCCCTTAAGAATCCAAGGAAAAATCTGACCAACCCTATTAGCGCCTTCCTTCGGAGCACGCGCCATCTGCTTTTCAGCAAGCTTGTAAAGTTCTATCATCATGTGCCTGCTGTCAAGTTTTCTGTCTATCCTGATATTATATTTTTGCTCAAAAAAAACAAGCTCTCTGTCAATAGTATCCTTTCGGAGTGTACCCTCAAGGATTCCATCAGCAACCGCTATAATCCTTTTAATCTCTTTGCAGCGTTCCCGCTCTTTTTCCTCATCATTATAAAGATAATCAAGGATAAATATATCAACAGATGCCATATACGGGAAATTGTGATATCGCTTTAGATGCTCCTCATCAAAGCAAATCTGATTGTTGCTTACGACTCTTGCCAAAAAAAGCTGATGATCTTCTTTTCTTTCATAATCATGTATAACAAACTCTTTGGGAAGCTCCATATCTGCCACTGCACGAAACTTATCATAATCATTACGCTTCATACAGATATCCAAATCATCATCCCAAGGCACAAAACCACCATGTCTTACCGCGCCTAAAAATGTACCCCAGTCTGCAAAATAATCTATATCATGTTTTTTACATATGCGGTCAATTTCCTCAAGCACAACAAGACTGGCAGCCCATCCCTGCTTGATGGCTGTCGGTATATAAAAACCATTTCTAACTTCATCCCTGAAAAAATCAACAGTAAAATCCATATCTACCTCTCATTATTTGCTTTTAGGGGCAGTTGTCATTTGCACATTTTTTACAATTCAGAACCATACTCAAATACGCAAAAAATCAGTCTGAAAGCTCCTCAAATCGTTCTAAATCTGTTTTTGTGGTAATCTTAAAATTGTCTTCATCCCCCGGTATCATGGCAATATTCATGCCTGCCATAATTGCAGGTTCAGTGGAACCGTTTATGGTAAGTATCTTATCCGGAAGAAGAGTCTTGTTTGCCTCATAATACTTTCCAAGTAGAAATAGTTCAGGCGCCTGACCTGCGTATAGCTTTGACCTGTCTAAAAGTGATGAGATACCTTTTCCATCCTCACTCATGTAAACTGTATCCTTCATAGGAAGTACAGGAAGGACACCGTCAAAAGATAAGGCAACGTCCAACGTGTGACCATTCTCGTCCTTACTTCCGTAACCATCATTATTACTTCTGCCGCAATCACTGTTATATTTTCCCTCAACAGCTTCAAAGCACGCATCTATAAGTTCATTTTTTAAAAGTGGTCTTGCCGCATCATGAATCAGTACAAAAGAATCGTCAGCCGCATACTTTTTTATATCAGATAATCCGTTATATATCGAAAGCTGCCTGTTGGCACCCGGTTCGGAAAAGCCTTTAAATTTTGAATTAAATTTAGAACTTGCTGTGCTCTCCTGTTGTCCAGTCTGCATATGCCCGGCATCATATATTCGAGACAACTCCTGCTTTATCTCACCATGCCAGATTTTATCCGCAACAATCTGGATATAATCAATATTGTCATTATTAAATAAGGTTTCAAGACAATAGCTTATTATCATTTTATTATTTACTTTTATATACTGCTTGGGTATATCACTTCCAAGACGGGTTCCCGTTCCGCCTGAAAGAACAAGTGCTATGTTCATAAATACTCCTTATTTATCTATATTTTTCTACAGAAAAATATTGAAATATATTATTAGCCCAATTCTTTTTTAGCCATATCAAGCGCACTTTTGATTACGGCATCCATATCATAATACTTATACTCTCCAAGTCGACCACCGAAGATAACCTTTTCCTCTTTATCTCCAAGCGCTTTATACTCCTGATAAAGCTTGCCGTTTTTCTCATCATTTACAGGATAGTAAGGCTCATCTCCAGGCTTCCATTCGGAACTGAACTCCCTGCTTATAACCGTCTTTGGCAGGTCATTTCCATCATCATCCTTGCCAAATTCAAACCATTTATGTTCTATAATTCTTGTCCAAGGAGTTTCGGCATCGGTATAATTAACCGCTGCATTTCCCTGAAAATTAGGCTTATCCAAAACCTCATTCTCAAATCTTACGGAGCGATATTCAAGATAACCCAGCTTGAATCCAAAATATTCATCTATCGGGCCGGTAAATATAACCTTATCCGCCATAGCATCAAACTCATCTTTGTTATCCAGATAATTCACACCAAGCCTAACCTCTATACCGTCAAGCATATTGGCAACCATCTTAGTATATCCTCCCTTTGGTATACCCTGATAGAGTGCATTGAAATAATTATTGTCAAATGTTAAACGAACCGGAAGCCTCTTAATTATAAATGCCGGAAGCTCCGTACATGGTCTGCCCCACTGCTTTTGGGTATAGCCCTTGATAAGTTTTTCGTAAATATCTGTTCCAACAAGTGAAATAGCCTGCTCCTCAAGATTCTTAGGTTCAGTTATACCTGCTGCCTTTCTTTGTTCTTCAATCTTTGCAGCAGCCTCCTCAGGTGTAACCACTCCCCACATCTTATTGAAAGTGTACATATTAAACGGAAGTGAGAAAAGTTCTCCCTTATAGTTAGCAACCGGAGAATTGGTAAATCTGTTAAACTCAGCAAATTGGTTTACATAATCCCAAACTTCTTTAATATTGGTGTGGAATATATGTGCTCCATACTTATGAACATGAATACCCTCGATGTCCTCTGTATAGACATTTCCTCCGATGTTAGTCCGCTTGTCGATGACAAGCACAGACTTTCCGGCATCCGTTGCCTTTCTTGCAAAAACTGCTCCATAAAGACCTGAGCCCACTATAAGATAATCGTAATTCATGCTTGTTCCTCCTTAGACTATAAATGTATTGTTTTCAATATTCTGTTTCCATACGACTATAAGCATACACTAACTGCATTTTGAAAAAGCTGATAAAAATTCCGAAATATTATTATATTATGCATCAATAGCCTGATTTTTAAATAAAAAAAATATTTATTATTGTTAATTATATCAGACTTTATTTTTTCATATCTTTAAAATAACATCCGATTATATACTAATAAAAAAATGTGAAGATGTAAATAATAAAATAATATTGTTATCGATAATCCTATCGGTAAGATGTAATGTAGATACTATACTACATGTAAGTGTACCTTCTGATCAGGAATTATATAAATAACAATAGATTAAGGTATTATGTTCGAATTATTAAAAGAACAATTTAAATACAATATCGATAGGAATGTAAATTAAGCTGTAAATGGCACAAATAAAAAACACAAGAAGAACTTGGCAATGAGTATGCTTAACGGAAGTATCAACAACACATTCTTCTATATAACCCTTTTAATTATCTCGCTCTCATATCTGTCATCATAGATATCCTCTACCACATCTCCACCACTTACCTCATTGTTATACTTACCTTTTACAGGAACCTTTACTCCTTTCCCGGCAAGCATCCACTCGTATTCTATATCCACATGCCCTATATCAAGTGCCTGAAAACCTTTCATCGCAATATCATAGGCAAGAACTGTCGCAGTGGCTCCCATCGCTATTAAAGTTAGATAATCATCATTGTTTTCAAGGAAGCTAATTGCTTCATTAAACAGATCATCATACCTGTCAAATGCATGCTCAGCCGGGCCAAGTATACGCTTTATATCAGCTGCTCCGGCAAATAAATCATTGCCCACACCTAATCTTGTCTTCTCTCCTTCGATGATCAAAAGCTTCTTACCATTCCAGATTCTTTTTAGATTATCAAACCGTTTTTTTGGCGCATCAGTATTATTGTCTATATAGCTTGCATAAGGTCTGGTTACATATGTATCATAATACTCTTTAGCCATATCAATAAGTTCATAATGCTGTTTTCTTACATCTTCTGACATATAAGCACGTATATTATATTTACATTCTGTATTATATTTTGACAAATCTCCGTAAACATCCATCAAACAGATAAGAGCATCATCCTGCTTTGCCTTTAAGACCTCTACCAAACGCTTAGCAAGTTTTTCATCTGCTCTTTGAAACTTCTGTCTGTCTACTCCGGCAATAACCGCAAACTCTCCATCTCCAAATCTGGACATGGACTTTCCTTCATTGATTATCTTTTCTATAGCCATATCTCCCGAAAGAATCTTTGGGTACTGTGGGCGTTCGCTATTATATAAAAGTTCGTACTTTAAATTGTCAACAGAACTATTCATGGCAACCTGGTTTACCGATAATCTGGCTATATGATTTGCAATATTATCATAATCAGAAGTGACTTTTTTAATAACTTCATTTTGCTTTTTTACGATATCAAATATATACTTGTCATTTTCAATAGGCGTTTTAGAATCATTTGATCCTGCTTTCACCATAGATTTCACTTTAGATGAATTAAATATAGGATAATCAACTCCCGAAAAAACTTTTAATCCATAACTGTCAGCCATATCCATATGGCGCACATTATCTATACTTCTATTTGTTATATAACCGTCAGAAATGGCAAATAAACCTCTTTCATCAGGCAAATATCCCACATATAAATTTACATAGCAGTTATCCTTCTCATATTTTTCAAAAATACCATTTAAAAGATTCAACTTATCATTCAAAAACTCATCTTCTTTAATGTAAAGAAGTAATTCTGTATTGGTATCAGAATATGCTCTTACAAACTCATCTATAACGTGTGGATATGTCGGATAGTCCTGTTCAAAATCCGGTATATATAATATTCTTTTATCTTCACCTGCATTGGATTTTTCTATCAGATTAATCTCCGGTAATGGCACATTATATAAATCTCCTACCTCATTGATATACTTTTGGGTAAAAGAATCTATATCGCCATACAAATCCTGCGAACGCTCCAAAACCTTATCATAAGACCAATTCCACCACTTAATCCGCTTTAGCATATTAATGGTTTTCTCATCAAAACGATAACCTATAACTTTGGCAGGATTACCCGCAACTATGCTATATGCCGGCACATCTTTAGAAACAACTGCCCCGGCAGCCACAACAGCGCCATTGTGAACAGTAACCCCACTATTAATAATCGTCTTCTCACCAATCCAACAATCATTCATAATAATAATCTGACCCTTGCGCTTCGTAAACTCGGGTCTTCTATATGCAATACCCGTAATCCTTCCAAGTGCCGGTTTTCTATAATCATGGTTCATGTCTATAATGAATGTAACATCATGTGCTATAGCAGAATAGCGTCCAACCTGTATATTATATATATACTTTTCATCAATGACATTCTCAACCCATGCTTCTTCTATATAACTATCTTTGCCAATAGTAAGAACCGGAAAAGACTTGCCTTCTCCAAAAATGTCATTATTATAAACACTATCCTTTTGTATTAAATTTTCCTGGATGTTAAATTTAAATCGCATTAAAATCTCTCCTCATACAAACAACTGATTATATACTATATAAATTTTTAAATATTGAAACAAGATAAACGAATAAAGTATAAACATTATCGTGTATTTTTACCTTCTTATCTTATCACTTCATTGCTATCACTAAAATCTCTTCTTTAAATCCATAATCCTATATAGCTAATCATAAACTAAAAATTTTAACAAATTGCAAGCATAAAACTCATGGGAGAAACAGTATGATATGCATATATTGTCAGACAAATAAGCCTCAGAATGCAGTAAGAATTCATAAATCATGGCATAAATAAAAATAATATTTTAAAGATTATTTTTAATAAAATTATCAACTTAACATTTTTAAGAAATAATTTCCCATGTTAATATATAAATACCCCAAATCATCTAACATATCCATTATTTCAGTATTATATATACTCAAAATAATTGTTTTAGATGTATCAACATCCTTTAGTTCTAATATTGGATAATTATTATAACTATTTTTAGTTTTATATCCATTAGAAACAACAAAACCTAATATATTAATGTTTTTAGTTATCAATATTTCACACAATTTTTTTCCCATTTTTCCAACACCATATATATAGATTCCATCATTTAACAATTTATGTGAAAATCGCATTTCTTCATATATAATTTGTTTATTTCTGTAATAACTTTTTTTATTTAATTTAACATTTTTTTCAAACAATGCAACCAAACAATCATTATATTTTTCTTTATATTTACCAATATATAAATTAATTTGATATTCATCAGGAATATATGTCCACGGAAGACTTAATGCAGAAAACACATCTTGAATATTTTTTTCTGTTTCATCAGTTTTCTCTACCGCAGCAATATTGGGATAATCACCTAATCTTTCATAATCATAATCGTTTACATTCATATATTTATCTCCTGATAAAATATGAAATAATACATTATTTACAATACCTTTACCATATGTACATATTTGATGATCAATTGACAAATCATGAAAGCATATTATTCCACCGTTTTTCAAATAAGGAATAACAATTAATGCATCAAATATTTCTCCAGGAATCTGATGAACGGTATCTAATATAATAAAGTCAATTCCATCGCCAATTTTATCAATAACTTCCGGCAAATAATACCCAAAATATTTAAAATGATTTTTACCGATTATCAATTTATCATTATAAGCAATATCGACACAATAGCCTGTAAGCCTTTTATTATCTGTATATAATTCAGCATTTATATCAACGGAATGCAATTCATAATCAAATATCCCCAAATAATTCTCCATATAATCCATTATCAGTGCTGAAGTTCCACCCTCTGCAACCCCTACCTCAAGAATTTTATGAGGATGTTTTTTTTCAAGTAAGCCGCACAAAAAAGCACTTTCCATATTAGTCATTTCAAAAATATAATTTTTGTTAAACCTTTTTCTAATTTCTTTATTTATTTTAATTTCTTTATACATAATAATCCTCTCTAAAAATGTATTTATCAATTTTCAAATATACTGAGCCAATACCTATATCCTTCAATATTATACTCACTAATATTTTTATTTTCCATTTTAACATTCTTACAAAACTTTTCAAAACTCATTTTTTTTATTTCCGAAATATCATATGATTTTATTCCTCTCGAATCCATCACCTCTTTAACTTTCTTATTTAGATATATTTTTTTATTAAAGTAACTCAAAAAACTTATAGTTGTTGATGCCGCCAAAGTTTCCATTGGAAAAACAGCAATATCAATATCTAATAATAGAGAATAATAGTCTTCATTATTCATAAAATTTAAAATTGGATAAAACTTATCATTGAATATTTCTGTCCCTTTTTTTACTACATTTTTTGCGTAGCCGCTTTCCCCATACGATAACGGACTAATAATTTTAATATTTTCTTTTTTATATTTTTTTATTAAATCAAATCCTATTAAATGCTTATCATTTTCATACGCTGAATGACCTAACAAAATCCTTACTGAATTATCAGTATTCTTTATCTTATTATTAATATATTTTATATATTTATATTGTAAATTTTTTGACAAACATGCCTTTACTTTTAAAACATTATTAATATCATTACTCCATTTTTGTGGAGAATAAATAATTGTCTTTTCTAGCAAATCTTCTCCAAAAATATTTTTATATTCAAACAATCTATTTATATCGTTATATTCCCAAATAATAATTTGCAAATTGTTAATATGTTTTTTTATATTTTTTATAAATAAAATTCCATTTTTTTTCCAAGAAAAAGAATGAAAAAAAAACTTTGTATTATCTGTTATATAATCAGAAATTTCTAAATCTATAATTTTTTTGTTATAATTATATTTTTGATTCTTCTCGTAAAATAGTGACGGGAGATTATTAACATCATCAATAATAATTATATTTTTATATATTTTACTATACTTCAAAATAAATTGAAGATTATTCGAAAAATCACCAATTGTATAATTATCTATAACAAAAAGATGTTCATTTATTTTTTCAAACTCAAGAATCATATTATAAAATGATTGAAAAAAAATTAAGTTAGGAAACATATGAATAAATCTATATTTATTCTTTTTATTTAAAGCAAATTTGTTACATTTAATCATTTTTTGATTTGCACTATCTAACTCCGTAAATAAATAAAAATTTAAATTCATTCCTATCAAATCGTTGTATATATCCGAAAAAGAAAATGGTACAACACATATAACAATACAATCTTTTATATTAATCATAACACTCGGAGAATATACATCATATCCATTATATTTCTTTCCCCATCTTTCCGCATTTTTATCTACATAGTATAGAATTCTATTATCCAAATTAAAATCATCTATAAATTGAGCAGTTCTTTTTGAAGTTCCCCAAATAATTATTTTTTTTTCAGAATATGTATTGAATAAATAATTGCCTGTTGTAGAATCAAAATTAACATCTGTGTTTGGTAAAAACAAAATATTATCATTTTTATTGAGTTTTTTATTAATAATATTCCCATCTAAATCTAATATCATTTTTCATCTCCTAACGAATAACGTTACTAAAAAGAACATAATTACTTACTCCATTTTCAACTAATTGCCTAGCAATTAACATTTCTTTTCTTCCATCAACAGAGACTACAACTTGAACTTTATTTTTTATAATAATTAGTTTTTTAAATGAAATAACTTCTATTCCATCTACTTTTGAACCTATTAACTTCTCATTATTATCCGAAAAAAATATAATACGTTCCTTACCAAAAAAATCCAAAGCCCTTTTTCCTATACTTCCTGCACCAAATAAAACTATTTCTTTCTTTGTATCAATTTCATTTTGATTGTATATCCATTGAAATTTCTGAGGAACAACCCCAGATTTAAAAAATTTTTTTATAACCTCTTTATTTAGACAACGCTCTTGATTCCACATATCTAAAAATAATTTTTCCTTACTTAACTCATCCATTTTTGAGAGTAAAAAATCTAAATGTTTAATCCTCATATTATATAATCTTTTTTCAACATCTCTTGTCCTTTGTACAGTCAGACTACGGTCATGCTTTCTATAATAATACAGCTTTTCAGGTATTCTTTTTACTTTGCCAACTTTATTCAGTCTAATCCAATAATCATAATCCTCAACCAAAAATAATTTAGGATTATAATCTCCAATAATCTTTGCATGTTTTTTTCTATACATGAAACAGGCACCAACACAATTCATAAGATAAACATTTGTTTCATCAATCGATTGTTCCCCTTCAATTTTCCCCTGCTTATTGATAATGTACATATCAGAATAAACAAGTGAAACATCCGGATTTAACTCTAACTCTCTAACCATTCTACTTAATGCATTCTCCATATATATATTGTCATCAGATGTCCATGTCAAATAATCACCTTTAGCATTACTGAAACCTATATTTAACGAATCTGGAATCTTCATATTTACTTTATTATTGATGAGTTTTATTCTCTCATCCATATTCACATATTTTTCTGCAATTTCTTTTGTTCTATCTATAGAGCAATCATTTACAATTATTAATTCCCAATTTTTAAATGATTGATTTATAATGCTTTCTATTGAATATTGCAAAAAATCTTCTCCATTATAGACTGGCAAAACTATACTTATCAATTTTGTTCCTCCAAATAATATGTTCTTAACCAAGCTACCTTACTTTCTTCATTCTCTCTATAATTTTTTTATAACTTTGCTGTGTCAATTCTCTATTTTTTTTGTCCTCCACTGTAAGCCAACTACTGCTAAAATGGTGTATTCCAAATGTGTTCTCTGTAAGTTCAGTTTCGCCACTAATATAATCATATGGCGAAAAAAAATCAGAAGAAAAAATGGTTACTCCTTCGACATTTTGAATAGAATTATCTGGTTTATATCCCTTTGCTATAAAAGGTGGAGTCTCATATATTCCACAAGTATTTAAATTTAGTGTTCCATCACTATACACAAATTTTTCATTTTTTCTATAATCTAATAGTTCTTTAATCATCGGATGATGCGGTACAGCTCCTGAACACTGTCCAAAATTTATATTTCCCCACTTTTCAACGCCACAAAAAGCATCAAGATACAACAGTTCATCCAATGGTTTTATTAATTCAACATCTGTATCAATATAAATCCCTCCATATTCAAATAGTATATCAAGTCTTGCTATATCGGGAACAAACCCCCATTTTTTTCTTTCATATGCTTCTTTAGTATATAATGTTTTATTTATATCATAATTATCTTCATTCCATTGTTTAATCTCATAATCCGGACAAAATTTGTGCCAAGACTCTATACATTTCTTTAAAGAATCAGGAATATCATTCCTTGAAAACCAGCAATAGTGCAATATTTTCGGAATTTTTTCACCATTTTTTCGATTAAAGATGTAATCATTTTTTTTGTGTGAACTATCTATCAAAATTTGCGGAATAAGATAAACAATTGTACTGTTTAAATTATCCAATGTATCAAGATACCTAATTACATCTTGGCAATGACTATTTGTTATTAATATAAAAAACTCCCTTTTTTCTGATTCAAGCAATCTAACATCTTCTATTATGTATTCTTTACTTCCATATCGTATAGTTTTATTTTTTTTTCTATAATCAGCATCCACATAATATAATACATCTTGATAAATATCCAATTTATCTAACCAATACGGAACAATAACTTGTCCAATCATTCCTGCACCATAAACGATAATCTTTTTTTTACTTCTCTTTATATCATTATGTAATTTTTCCCAACTTCCATATTCTAAAATCATTTTTTCTTCCCATTCATATAATTATTTCTTTATGTTATATCATACCAATTAAATCATATATTGAATATTCTTTTTCTTTAATTAAATTCATTTTTTCTTTAATATTAAAACCTCTTTTAAGATAAAAATTGTTTACGTCAGAAAATGAAAGATCTAAATCAATCTTTTTTTCAAATTTATTATAATCTATAAGTGTTAATATCCCATCATCTGTCTGATAACAATCAAAATTATTTTTATTAACATAATAGCAATACTTTTGATTTATAACATTTGTTATATTTTTTTTTCTGTCAATTAATATACTTTTATTATCAACCATATTTGCAACAATCATGCTTTGTTTTTGTGAAAAAACTCCTAAAAGCCATTTTGCTTCATCGTAACCAAGATTCAAAGAAACATCTTCATCAATCGCATTCTCACCATCCCATTTAACTATTCCTATACCATATTCATAGGACAACCAGAAAATTTTACCATCCCCGTTTATTCCAGAGTATTTATGATTATTATCTCCAACTTTATACCATATTTTTTCTTTTGTTGACAAATTCAATTTTAAAACATAGTTATCGTTACAAGATGCCAAATACACTGTGTCGTCTTTCTTAAAATATGATTGTCCAAAATACGGTTCAATTGGATCTTTAGACAATCTCTCTTTTACATCTATATATGGCTTATCAATATACTCTATATCTCCACTTATAGCATTGTAAGAAACAATAGCTGGATAGTATCTTCCCACAAAAAACAATTTCTCTTTATCAACAATAATTTGATTAAAACCTGTTTTTTGAAATCCACTGTTGTTTATTTTCACCATAGACCAATTATTAGTTTTTATATTATATACCCATATCTTTTCATATTTTTTTGAAGCTATAAATAATTTATCCTCAAATAAAACCATATCTGAACACAAATCATTATTACAACAATCATATTCTGGTATCATATCCAAAAATTCTAATTTACTTGTTGAAATATCAACAGAAAAAAGTAAGTTGTATTTCTTTGCAAAAAAATATATTTTATTATCATATAATTCTACTGCAGATACATAAATTTTCATAATATCATCCCTCAACTTTAACTGATAGTGTCGAATTGACACTCCTTTTTTGTATAAATCTTTAACTTTTTGAGATATCATAAGCATAAAAGCTATCAGTCACTTAATGAAATTAAGATACTAAAAGGTGCAAGTAACATACTCAGAAAATGGCAACTTCTTATCTTCATAGTGCAACAGACCATCTTGAAAATACAATAGTCTCAATAAATACTGTTCCTTGATTCTGAGCAATACGTATAAAAACAGCCGCCACTTTATTGGCTTACCATTACATCTCTAAGACTTTTATCTGCATTGCTCCTTTTTCAAAAAAGCCTCAATCTTTCCAAACGCCGGTATAAAGCTATCCTTAATCAAAACCAATAACTCGTCAATTTCTTCCTCATCATAAATATGAGTATTTGCATTACGTTTTTTCAGCATAAGCAGCCATTGCTCCTGATCCTCCAGATAACCATGTGTATAGGCAAGCTTTAATATATCCCTTGGCGAACCTGTACCTGCTTCCGAAATGCCTTCTATTTGCAACATTTCCTGAATAGCTTTCCAAGCCATTTCAAATGTAAAATTATATTGTCCGATAACTCCCATCCTGTATATTTCATCTTCTGAAGTTTTTCCAAAATCAGCCTTCTGCAAAACACGAAAAGCATTAGTATAATTATCTATTTTTTTCATATATTATCACCCCGTCTTTTTCTATCTCCTTCATAAGCTCATCTGATATTCTTCTATCCATATCAATCAAGTCAAACATAAGCAAAGTATGTGCATTTTCATGCATATGCCAATAATAATCGTCAAATTTTCCTCCGCTAACTGCCAGATCAATATCACTCCGTTCGCGGTTTGTACCACGTGCTCTGGAACCAAATAGGATAACTCTTTCGATATCATCTGTTATCGCATAACGAACGATGTCTCTGAAAACCCTATCCGGTAAATTGTATTTTTCAACCTGTTCCAATGTACCCATTCCTTAACCTCACGATTATAGCTTTTCTATAACAAATAAATATTATATACAAAACACTTATCCTAAAACGCCCATCACCTTAACATAGTCCTCGCTCTTATCACGCATTATCTCCATTCCACGTTCAAGTTCATCGAGTTTAAACCTATGCGATATAAGCTCCTCCGGCTTAACCGCTCCATTATCAAGTTTATCAACCACGTAGTGCCAGTCGTCATCCTTTTCATGTGTAAATGACGAGTTCCATGTACCTGTAACTGTAAGCTGATTTCTAAGTATCTTCCAATAAATATTCTTATCAAGTGCCATATCGGAGTAAGGATTACCCACCAGCATAACCTTACCTGCCGGTGCAGCACATTCTATACACTTTGATATAGTTTCATTCTTACCGATACATTCAAATATACAGTCAGCGCCTATATCATCTGTTTTCTCCATAATCCAGCCTGATACATCCGTTGTCTTACTGTCGCAGTAATTATCTTCATCTATACCTAATTTAATAATATTCTTCTTTTGAAATTCTTTGTTGCCGATTACATAGAGATTTTCTATACCTGATTCTTTTAAGAACATAACAAGTAAAAGACCGATTGTGCCAAGACCATATACAAATACTTTTTCTGTCTTTTTCGGAGCTACTCTTCTCATACAGTGAACAGCAACCGCCATCGGCTCGAGCATCGCAGCCTGTTCATAGGCAACCCCGGCAGGCAATTCTATTAGATTATCCTCCGGCACAGCCACATACTCTGCCATACCACCATCACAACGTGAACCCAGATAATTATAATGTCTGCACATTTCATACTGTTTTCTCTGACACGGCACACACTTTTCGCATGGTATAAGAGGAAATACTCCCACAGCCTTATCCTGCCACTTTTTATCAACTCCGGAACCAACTTCTACTACCTGACCGGAAAATTCATGTCCCGGAATTAGAGGATGAACGTGCGCCCCTGTCTGATATATACGCGGTATATCCGAGCCACAAATCCCTACCGCCTTAACCTCAACGATAACCTCGTTATCCTTGGCAGTAGGCTTTTCAACCTCTTCGTATCTTATATCATTTATTCCATGTAACACATATGCTTTCATCTATTCATCCCCCACAGAAGATTTCTCTCCATTTGAATTTACTCTTTTTCATGATTATCGTTTCATATCTTTATATATCCAACGCTCTTACATCCTTAAGTATATCCCCATAAGGTCTTCCTTTGCCAAACAAAAGAGTTGTACCAAGCACAAAGCCCTTTACACCCATAGGTGCGAATTCCTTTATCTTCTCAGCACTGCAAGCGCCGTCCCAGTATACCTCGAAATTCATATCCTCCTTTATCTTAAGGAGTCTTTCAACCTTGTTACCTACATAAGGAAGATACATCTGACCTGCATTTCCCGGATTGACAGACATAACCAGTACCTTATCTACTATACGAAGCATCTCCATAACCGTCTCGATACTTGTACCGGGATTGATAGCTATACCCGGTATCATACCTGCATCGATAATCGCTTTAAGAGTAGTTGACGGATGATACTCTGCTTCGGGATGTATATATACAGTATCTCCTTTTCTTAAATTTCTTAAAAAAATATCAATGTGGGTTTGAGGATGTTCTATCATAAGATGAACATCAAGAGGTTTTTTTGTCGCCCCTGCTATATATTTCATGTCATTTAATGACATAGCATAATTCGGCACATATCGACCATCCATTATATCTATGTGAAAAGAATCTATTCCACCTGTCTCAAGCTCTCTTACCTCATGCTCCAGATTGCCAAAATTGGCGCACATCATAGATGCTGTTAATTCAAAATCCATAACCTTATCCCCCTTGTCTTTTAATGCTACACTAACAACTTACATTATATTCCTATGTGTTATATAAATCATCTACATAACATACTTAATTATATACCTATCTGGTTTCCATTACTATCTCCATCATTTGCTGAACCAAAACAACTATATCAAAACCTTCTCGCATTTTCATTTTTGCATTCTGAGATATGGCTACACGCTCATCCTCATGTTCCAGGTAGTATTCTATCATATATAGTGCTTCATCCAAACTTGAATATACACTATAATCCGTACCATTTTCAAATAATCCATCAAAATCCTTCTGCCAGTTCGATAAGAGCAATCCACCTGCTCCCATTATATCCATCGCCCTAAGAGGTATACCTGTATGAATTGACGGAAGTGTAACATTAAGATTAATCTTTGAAAGCTTAAAAACCTTATTCATATCTGTCTTATAATCAACCGTCCCCATAGCCTTTACGGTTTTTATATCAGATAAATCCCCCGGCGTATATACTTTCATCTCAAATCTTTTTGAAATCTCCCTGATAAATGTCATACGCTGCATATAAGCTACTTTACGACATATAAAATAATTGGCATATACATAAGGCAGTCCCTCCAGACATCCTTCTTCTATACTGTACGGCATAGCTTTATACATCTTTGCAACAATCCCGGCATTTTGAGAAAAAACCTCATCTATTATATTTACTCCAAACATATTTGCCTGTGCATTCATAACGCCCTCAAGGTAACCTTTTGTATGCTCATCAAGTCTTTCACTCATCCTGTCATAAAGATTATGCTTTTCATTATAAAGCGAGGCAACAAGAGATACATCAGCCTTAAATGTCTCCTCATCCTTCCTGCTTATACTTATCTTATCAAGCCTGTCAGGATTGATGCCAAGCGGCATATAATAAACGTGCTTAACCCCATAACTTTTTAGCTTTGCAACCTCTGCACTATCAAAAATAAAAACATAATTACATTCATTAAGTATAGACGGATGATATAAGGCTATAAGCGGACTGTCATAAGTCCATGATATATACTTCATACCAAGCTTATCTGCAAGCTCCGAAACCTCCGGATGATAATTAGATGTAAAACAAACCTCACAACCTGCTCCCGACATATCTTCACAAAGTTTCTCTCGAAGCATATTCTTGTCATTTTCATATAAAACCGGAACATCTGTTGAATATACATTGTGCCCCAGCATCATAAAAGCTTCTATAATATCTTCCTTGCCATACATCTCATAATCGACATATAGGATATTCATATACAAATTCTCCTATCTCAATATTAGAACTTTGTCATTATATCTCCCGATATATTTTTATATCTGCATCCATTTAGATAATCAAAAAAATATATCTAAAACAATTGAAATATTAGTTAAGTATATCTATCGCCTCAATCATAGCCGGCTTTTTCTTTTGTCTGAACATATGAGGTATATTGCCCGGATCTCCGTAAAATGCATCGCTTATATCTATAAGATCATTGTAATTCCGTGACTCATCATATATGCCCCAACCTTCAGATTTATATTTTTCTACAACCTTATTATACTTGTCTCTGAGTCTTAAGTCTACTTTTTTCATTACTTTCATAAGGTGCGGATTAGCATACCATATAAGAGCTATATCATCCTTTGCATTTTTAAAAACTTCAAGAGAGTTAATAATCTTATCTATAACTTTTTCCCCGTACTGAGCCATATAAGCTATACCGACATTATAGAGAACTATCTTTTTGTATGTTCCATCCGGTTTATAAATTATCTTTCTCCATTCATCAGAAAGATTTGCCAATTTAACAGACTTTTCATCAACCGATTTTTCTTTCACTTCTTCACTTATACAGGCTTCACCTATCTTATCAGACAGCACTTTTACTCTGTCCTCCCATACACTCCTGTAATCCTCACCCGACATATCAGTAAGTCTTTCAATATAGGTTTCTCTCATCTGCGCTGATTGAACCAATATCTCATCACTATGAACAACTCCGGGTACTGCACAAAAGAAATCTAAAGTCTTCCATGCTTTACCGGTCTTATCAAGACCAATCTCATTTATTACATAAGGAGAAACGTATATAAGCTTCTCTGTAAACTTTTTCAAGTTTTTAGAATAATGTTCTGCGCTTAAACTTATGGTGTAATTACATTGATCAAATGGACAATGTGTAACTATGATATCAGGGTGACGTCTCATAAAATCGTAGTTTTTGTAATCTACAAGCTCGACATAATCAGGATATTCATCTATATCATAATACATATCAGAAAGTTCACTTCTGGCAGTTTTCTTATAATATGGTATAGGAACAACATATACATCATATATACCTTCTTCTTTTGCCTTTTTCCATAACCCTTCCATGCAACTCCAATAATCTGATCTGTAAGGTATAAATACCATTTCTTTACGATTTATAATATCTGTCCCCAGTACTTCCTGCATTCTGGCATATATATCGCCAAGAAATGAAGCTATACCTTCTGCATCCTTGCTTCCAAACTCGCCACTTAAAAGAGCCTGATGAAGCTGATATACAGACTCACAATACTCTTCAAGTATAGAAACTGCAGAAAAACCTTCACCATAGGTTTTTTCGATCAACTCACCTATATTTATTGTACTTTCCTGACATGCCGCAAGCAGATCACATGCAGTATTCGTATCACCTTGAGCAACTATAAGTATAATCGCATCGTGCGCTTCATTAGTCATCTGTATATAATTTACTACTTGCTTCTTCGTGTAGTCACCGGACTTTCTTTCAGAATTTTCCAAATCATCAGGTTTAAATTTATATCTAAAATAATACTTATCAATCCTATCTATCAGCATATTTTCCAACGCTTCAAAAAAAGGATAATCGTGCATACCGCCCGCATTAACAGGCTTCATATAATCGCCATATTCGATACGCAGTACCCTGTCATACTCTATAGGCACAGGAATTTCCGTATGTTCAAAAGGCAACATAATCGATTCTCTAAATGATTCTATAGGATACTTATGACTACTGTCCTTGAGCCAATATGGCATAAGCGCTACGTGTTCAGCTCCTTGTGAACCATATAATTTAAACAATGTCTCTGCAGCTATAAACATCCTCTGCTTTGTCGGCATTTCTTCATCTATTTTAATATTGCATAATTGTTCAACTTCTGAAATCATATCCTTATAATCAGGATCATCTTCATTTTCCTCAGTTACCGTATCGGCATATGCAAATACTTCTCTTGCAATTACTTTTCTTTCCGCTTCATACTCTTGATTAGGCGATAGATATTCTAACGGAAACAGGTCGACACCTGTAGGATATTGACATTCGTGATACCTATCCAAAAAATCTTTATCAAATTCAAATCGTCTTCCATTTGTAACTCTTGTTATATATTGATAATATGGATCACCTTTTACATCAAGTTTAAGTATTGAATATCCTTCCGGCAATTCATCTTTTGCTATTTCTATGAACTTATTGTATTCATCTCGCAACATACATATATCCATGTCATCATCCCATGGTATGTATCCCTTGTGTCTGACTGCGCCAAGCAAAGTGCCACAATCAGCAAACCATTTTATATTATGTCTCCTGCATATCTTATCAACTTCGTGCATGACCTCTATCTGTGCGGCCCATACTCTTTTCATCTGCCCCATCACATAAAAGCCCTCACGGACCTCATCTTCAAAATACTTATGCGGATAATCCATATCGTCCTCCAAAAAGTAATATTTTCCCCATAAAACAAGAACAGGCTGACCCATAAAGAGTCAGCCATATCTTGTAGATTAAACTAATTAACCTAATAATGAAAGTACACCCTGAGTAGACTGATTTGCCTGTGCAAGCATTGACTGAGCAGCCTGCTGGAGAATGTTATTCTTAGTGTAGTTAGTCATCTCTGACGCCATATCAGTATCTCTAATCTGTGACTCAGCTGAAGTTAAGTTCTCGCTGTAGTTATTGAGATTGTTGATAGTGTAGTCAAGTCTGTTCTGGATAGCTCCAAGTTTTGATCTTGCGCTAGATACTGACTTGATTGCCTCTGATATCTTAGTCATAGCACTTGATGCTAATGCATGAGTACTAATCTTCATAGAATCAGCAGTTATACCAAGCTTAGAAGCTGTCATAGAGCTGATAGATATCTTCATGTTTTCTTTTGCGTTAGCACCAACCTGAAGATACTTGCTAGTGAATGATCCTGTAAGAAGCTTAGTTCCGTTGAATGCAGCCTTAGAAGCGATAGAATCGATCTCTTCTCTAAGCTGAGTCATCTCGTCTGCGATTGCAGTACGATCTTCTGATGCATTAACGTCGTTAGCTGCCTTAGTAGCAAGCTCACCCATTCTCTGAAGGATGCTATGAATCTCGTTCATGTTACCTTCTGCAGTCTGGATAAGTGATACACCATCTTCTGAGTTCTTAACAGCCTGGTTAATACCTCTAATCTGGTTTCTCATCTTCTCACTGATTGAAAGACCTGCTGCATCATCTGCTGCTCTGTTAACAGCGAATCCTGATGATAACTTCTCAGTTGCCTTAGCTACTGCCTTAACATTTGTTCCTAACATTCTGTTAGTGTTTACTGCCTGCATGTTGTGTTGTACTACCATAATAATTCCTCCTTGAATATAATGTTGC
>ODAI012484856.1_pt1 | contig 26370 bp, 22 predicted proteins | sample 1539321 | NCBI WGS metagenome assembly ODAI01 (sample SAMN02144231, study PRJEB22623) | gut metagenome | biome: sheep rumen | host: Ovis aries | place: New Zealand
ATTTTATAACTTTGCAGCACAAAGAACAAATACATTATAATAATACAACAAATTATGGCATTTTTAACTAACGACAAACTGACCATCGTCGGCGCAGCTGGCATGATTGGTTCAAACATGGCTCAGACCGCTTTGATGATGGGTCTGACAAGTGAAATCTGTCTCTACGACGTATTCTCACCAGAGGGTGTTGCAGAGGAAATGCGCCAGAGTGGTTTTGACAACGTGAATATCGTTGCCACCACCGATGCAGAGGAAGCTTTCAAGAACGCTAAGTACATTATCTCCTCCGGTGGTGCACCCCGTAAGGCTGGTATGACCCGTGAGGATTTGCTGGCAGGCAACTGTAAGATTGCCGAGGAACTGGGTCAGAACATCAAGAAGTACTGCCCCGATGTAAAGCATGTAGTAATTATCTTCAACCCTGCAGACCTCACCGGTCTGGTTACCCTGCTCTACTCTGGTTTGAAACCCGGACAGGTTACCACGCTTGCAGGTCTGGATACCACCCGTCTGCAGTCTGCACTGGCCAAGAAGTTTGGCGTAATGCAGAGCGAAATCGAGGGTTGTGCAACCTATGGCGGTCATGGTGAGCAGATGGCTGTATTCGGCAGTCACGTTACCATCAAGGGTCGCAAGTTGACTGACATCATCGGTACTGCAGAGTTCCCCGCTGAGGAGTGGGAACAGATGAAGGTTGACGTCACCAAGGGTGGTGCCAAGATTATCGAGCTCCGCGGACGCTCTTCTTTCCAAAGCCCTTCTTACCTCTCTGTTGAGATGATTCGCGCAGCTATGGGCGGTGAAGCCTTCCGCTTCCCCGTAGGCACATACGTAAAGACCGACAAATACGATCACATCATGATGGCCATGAAGACCACCATGACTGCTGAGGGTGCCAAGTATGAGATTCCCCAGGGCACTGCCGAGGAGAACGCCAAGCTCGACCAGAGCTACGAGCACCTCTGCAAGATGCGTGACGAACTGGTTACGCTGAATATTGTTCCCCCCATCTCTGAGTGGAGCAAAATCAACCCCAACTTGTAATCAACGATTCAGATACTATGTAACAAGAAGAAGGTCCGTCGGAATGACGGACCTTTTCTTTTTATATCAATATGCTGATAGGGTCTGGCTAATGTGTTTTTGGGCGGTTTCGGGCTTCATTGCCTCCTCGATGGCAATGTCCGGAGGATTGATACAATCTACACAGGCGAAACCAGCATCCAACAATGCCTGACGGTCAGCAACACGACCGGCTATCAGGCGTACAGGGACTTGGTGTGCTAGGGCTCGTTGAAGAATACCAAAGGGCAACTTACCCATCAGCGTCTGGCGGTCGGCAGAGCCCTCACCCGTAATCACTAGGTCGGCAGTTGTCAACAAGTCGTCGAAGCAGACGGCATCAAGCAACAGGTCGATGCCTGAGCGACAGTCGGCATTCATATATTGCAGAAAGGCATAACCTAGTCCACCGGCAGCCCCCGCCCCCACCTCATTCTGACGGTCGTAGCCCATGTGACGGGCTGAAGCCTCAGCAAAGCGCATGGCACGAGCATCAAGGGCAGCAACCACGTCGGGTGTAGCACCCTTTTGCGGTGCAAAGACATGGGCAGCACCATTCTCGCCACACAAGGGATTGGTGACATCGGTAGCAATGGTGAAACGGACACCTTTAAGCGCTTGGACATCATCCCACGTCCCCGTCTTGGCAAAGGCATCAATGATGGCGCGGATCATACCAATGCCACAGTCGCTGGTAGCACTGCCGCCCAATCCCACCACCATATGGCGACAACCGCGCCGAACAGCATCCACCACCAATTGCCCCGTGCCGTAGCTGGTAGCCCGCATCGGATCGCGCTCCTCAGGCAACAACAGCGTCAGCCCACTGGCCTTGGCTATCTCTATGACTGCCATGTCGTCCTTCACCAGATACTCGGAAACGATGGGACGCATCAACGGGTCGTACACGCTGACCTCCACACGCTCGCCACCAATAGCCGACTGGAAAGCCTCCAACCAGCCCTCGCCACCATCGCTGACGGAAATCTGAACCACACGAGCACTAGGTGTGGACTTGAGGATACCCTCTGCTGCCGCCAGGTTCGCTTCCCGCGACGTCAGACAGCCCTTGAAAGAGTCGATGGCAACAATAACCAATTTCATCATGAGCAGGATACTTAAAATCTACACCATAAAGACGATTCGGCAATACGCATTGTCACAATTTCGCTTAAAAAAATAGGGGTTTTATTGAAGATTTTTCCTGTTCAGAGGTTTTCGTCGTACCTTTGCATCATCAAACAAAAAGATTTTTCATAAGCACAGAAATTAGTTAGTAGTTTTTTCATAGTAATTGGATAATAGTTAAGTTTTACAACAGCAATAAAGCCCGTCGTGATGACGGGCTTTATTGGTTTAATATACAAGGTCTTTCTGGCGTTCAGAGGGTGTAACTTTCAGTTGTACCACTTTGCCTCCTTTCAAAGTGGCTTCCACGATAGTATTGCCTGATGCATGGAGCTTGAAACGGACATCCCAATCGCGAGGCCAGGCCGGGAAGAGATATATCTTACCATCATACTCTTGCATCAGCATTTCCTGCATACCAATCATACCTGATCCACCCCAGTTGTGATCGGGTGTCCAGTCGAAACCTGGTCCCCAGAAAGCAGGGAAACGGTGAGGTCCGTCGCCCATCTTCATCTTCACCAGTCGTGCAGCCTCATCGGTAAGTCCCAGACAAGCAGCCCATATCAGGTCTTGTTTCCACCCTACATGCGAACGGAACTTAACTGCTAGCGAGTCATTCTGATAAGTGTTGCGGGCTATGTCAAGGTCAGGTTTTCCTACACCATACATGCGCCAGGGGAACACGGGATAGAGTTGCATGGTTTCTGTATTGTTCACTCGCTCATAGTGCAAGGCGGGCTGTATCATCCCATCACGAACAGTGATATCGGGCAGACGAGAAGTGAGGAGTGAGAGGTAAGAGGTCAGAGATGTGTCATTTTTCTCTTTTGCATAAGCCAACAAAGCGGCAGTCACGGTACGCAGGGCTGCAATGGTGGACGTAGCGTTATAGGCCATCTTATAAGTCTCTCCACCAGAACCTGGGTAGAGCACCAGTTTCCCATTGCCATCCAGACGCTTGGCACCACGCTTATTGGCCAAATATTGGTAATGCTCGTCAAAGAAACGGAGACACGAGTGAATCATGGGAATGTAGGCCTCTATGTCCATCCCATTATACCGATGTGCCTCCAATGCCATCATGCAGAACTCCAGACAGGTGTCCCACTCATATTCCAACCAGGCGTTACGCTCCAGTCCCGGGTCAAAGCCAGCAGGCCGTTTCGTTCCATATTCCGGATAGCAGGGCAACCCATAGTTCTCAACCTGTTCCGTGATACAAGCACCTTCATGTCCCCAGTACAATCGGGAGCGCTCTTCCGCATTCTTATAGATATAAAGGTAGAAGTCCAATTGGGGTTTCAGCAGGTCGAAGTCGCCATTCTTCAACATAGGCCAATAGACCAGGCGCTGGTTCTGCGATGTATGCACACCACCTCCCCAGTTACGATAGTCGGGGGTAAGCCGGTATTCCTCCGATTTCTCCACATACTCAGGGTCGAAGGTAAAGAGTCCGCCATTAAACTTGGTAGGCCATTTTCCTTTGCTATTACAGCCCAGCATATATCGGAAAAGCGTATAATTACGAATCATAGGGCTATCACCTTCCACGAAGCTACGCTTCCAGAACTGTTGCCACCAATCTCGTGTGATTCGCAGGTCTTTCTGGTATTTCACCGCCTGCTCCGTCCGTTGCAATGCAACCTGCCAATCGGCTATTGAACCCTGAATGGAAGCCAATGTTATCTGAAGATGCGCCTTCTTCACAGGATGTTCCGTAGCATAGAGCCAACCTTCAAAATCGCTACTGGCATAATGTCCTGAGACCTTATCGACGAACACGAAGCCACGTCCGCTCATCCGTCCTCCGAAAGTAAGGTTGCGTAGGGGGTTATCCAGTTTTTCCTTGACACTTTCCATGCCTTGCTGTTTGACTGTAGCATCAAAGATCGTCTCTTCACCATTATGATGGAAGAAGGTGACAGCCTTCTCTGTTGCCATAACACTATCGCGAAGCGTCTTCAAGCCTTTAGGAGCAGAGAATTTGTAACTGCTTTGGAAACGCTCACGGCTTGTCAATGTCTTGTCCTGCGTACGCCAACTTTCATAGGTGGCACCTACCACCAGTTTCTGCTTAAGACCGAAAGCCCTGACATGAACCACGGGCTTATTGACATCTGCCCACAGCTGAACACTCGTCTGTCCATCAGTCACCTCAACATACCCTTCTTTCAAGTGCAATATCTGACGGAAAGACTGCATATCCAACCCAGGTGACAGGCTGATGCGGAAACGTCCTAACTTCAGAAGCGTGTTGTTTTCGTCGAAACATCCGCTACGTGACAGATAGAACAATACATCGCCATTCTCCACCCATACATTCATGCCAATGTCGCCACCGCCACAAGGCATTGATTCCGATGAGTTGACACTCGGGGTAGTCCATTCATAGTCCTTAGGTTGGGCCTGTAGGTACGTCACAACAAAAAGACAAAAAAGCAAAAAACATGTTTTCTTCATATTAAATAGACGAAAAATGCATTTCTTTGACATCATTTTTCGTACCTTTGCACCCAAAATCGAAAATAGTAAATGAAGATGATGTGGATGTTGGCTTTTACATTGCTACCCTTGCTGGCTATCGCTTATATCAGCTGGCACATTTGGTGTATGTTGCCTTTATCATGGATTGGGAAATCGCTGGTCATTGTATTGCTAGCAGGCTCGTTCCTGCTGATGTTTGCTGGCATCTGGCGATCCACAGACAAGATGCCCATGCCCCTGGCTATAGGGGTTTACGAGATTGGCACGTCAAGCATCTTCATCCTGCTCTATCTGTTCATGTTCTTCCTGTTATTGGATTTAGGGCGACTGCTTCATGTTGTTCCACGTACCTTATTATATAATAATGGATGGATGGCAGGTGGCATCACCGTATTTATGACAGCCCTATTCCTGTATGGCTATCTGAACTATCGGCACAAACATCGGGAAGAGATTACCATCACGTCAGAGAAGGTGACAAAACCCGTAAAACTGGTCATGATCAGCGATATGCACATTGGTTATCACAATCGGCGTGAGGAGCTGCACCGATGGGTGGATATGATTAACGCAGAGCATCCTGACCTTGTCCTTATAGCAGGCGACATCATTGATGGCAGTATGCGTCCCCTGAAGGAAGAGAAAATGCATGAGGAGTTCCTTCGATTGTCTGCTCCCATCTATGCCTGTCTGGGTAATCACGAATACTATAGTGGAGAGCCAGATGCCCAGCAGTTCTATCGTGATGCTGGCATCCATCTGTTACAAGACTCAGTAGCTGTTGTGGGCGACCTGTGCATCATTGGACGCGACGATCGTACCAATCCACACCGTAAATCATTGGGAAAAATCATAGCAGAAAATTCAGCTCTCATTCTTGCTCAGGCAAGCGAGCAAAGCTCGAGTACTCACTCCTCCGCTCGACCCTCAGGTCGCTTTGCACCTTCAGGTCAAAGATTTCTCATTTTGTTAGATCATCAGCCTTACCATTTGGAGCAGGCCGAGCGCCATCATATTGACTTCCAGTTCAGCGGACACACCCATCACGGACAGGTATGGCCTATCTCCTGGATTACCGAATCCATCTACGAGTGTGCCTTTGGTCCTTATAAAAAAGGCCACACCGACTATTATATCAGCAGTGGCCTTGGTATCTGGGGCGGCAAGTTCCGCATAGGAACCCGCTCAGAATACGTGGTGGTTACAGTTAGATAAGCTTACTCTCCGATTCGTTGGAAAAGCGACAGTCAGGATTTTCCTCCTTATAGAACTTCGAGTACTCTACGTAGTGCTTGGCATTGTCCGTCTGTCCAGGACGGGTAGGTTTGATATACTTAGCAGGCACCCCACCCCATATCTCATGAGGACCAACCTTGGTGTTCTGTAACACCAAAGCGCCAGCAGCCACAATGGCTCCCTCACCTATCTCACAACCATCAAGCAGGGTGGAGCCCATGCCTATCAAGGCTCCATCGTGAATGGTACAGGCATGAACCGTAACGTTATGCCCTATCGTCACATCACTACCAATATGCGTAGGACCTGTCTCATGGGTCACATGAACACACGAACCATCTTGAACGTTGGTACGGTCGCCTATGGTAATAGGTGCCACATCGCCACGAACCACAGCATTAAACCAGATGCTGCACTCGTCGCCCATTGTCACATCACCCACTATAGTAGCATTCTCGCTGAAATAGCAGTCCCTACCCCACTTGGGAGTAAGTCCGCGATAACTCTTTATTAAAGCCATTCTGATTTTCTATTGGACTATTTACAATTGGACGTCTGCTAGAATCTTTTTCGTAGCACCCGTCATCTGTTCTACAAAAGCACCTGCTTTCTCACCCAATTCCTTTGCCAAAGCAGGATTATCAACGAAACCCTGCATGAGGCGACGGAAGTCCTCTGCATTGGCAATCTCCAGACCTGCACCACAACGCTTCAAGCCTTGTGCCTCCTGGAAGCGTTGGTTGTTTGGACCGAAAAATACGGGAACCTCCCAGACTGCAGCTTCCAAGGTGTTATGAATACCCACACCGAAGCCACCACCGACATAAGTAATGTCCGCATAGTGATAAATGCTGGACAGGAGTCCGAAGCAGTTGATGATAAGCACCTCTGCATCAGCCACGTTATCGACAGTAGCATCGGTATAGCGCACCACCTTTCTGCCTTCCAAGAGTTTCTCTATCTGCTGCAAATGGTCTTCCTTGATAACATGAGGCGCAATAACGACCTTCCAGTCAGGATGCTCATTCAGCCAAGGAATGAAAATTTCCTCATCAGGTAGCCAAGACGATCCGGCAATAAAGCATTTGCTATCACCCTTCATCTTTTCCACCACTGGCAACTGCTTGACTGCCGCCTTTATCTGCAGAACACGGTCAAAGCGTGTATCCCCTACTACCTGAACATCCGTGATACCTATTTTAGCAAGTAATTCCTTGCTCACCTCGTTCTGTACATAGAAACGGGTGAAGCACTTCAGCACATGAGCATACTGGCGACCATACCAGCGGAAGAAGATTTGTCCAGGACGGAAAATACTGCTGACACTATAAACAGGCACTCCACGATGGCGAAGAATATGAAGGTAGTTATACCAAAACTCATACTTGATGAAAAACGCCATCACAGGCCGAACAGTCCGTAAGAAACGCCGGGCATTCGTAATGGTGTCAAGAGGCAGATAACAGATAATGTCCGCTCCCTCGTAGTTTTTTCGTACCTCATACCCCGAAGGCGAGAAGAATGTCAGCAGTATCTTATATTCCGGATGATCCTGTCGCAGTTGCTCCATCAGCGGACGCCCCTGCTCGAATTCACCCAACGAGGCAGCATGGAACCACACATATTTTGCCTGAGGATCCATCTTCTCTTTCAGGATGCGAACAGCCTCACACTCTCCCTTCCACATCTTGCGCACCTTTTCATTGAAAAGGCTCGCGATGATAACGCCTAACTGGTATATGTAAATAATGAGATTATACATTTCTCATTCCTTATTTCCTAATGTGCATATCGCCCTGCGCATTCGTTCGAGAGTCTCTTCCTTTCCGAGGAAGGCAGAAATGTCGAACATACCAGGACCCTTGCCTTCGCCAACGAGTGTCAGTCGCCAAGCGTTCATGATGTTACCCAACTTATATTCCTTCTGCTCTATCCAGGCATGTACTATCTTCTCTTGGTTTTCCAGCGAGAAGTCATCAATACCCTCTAGCACCTGCATCAGTTCTGTCAACTGCTGGGCGGAGTCTTCCTTCCAACGTTTCTTGACCGTCTTCTCATCATACTCCGTAGGAGCTACGAAGAAGAACGAGCACAAGGGCCACATTTCATGAACAAAGGACACACGGTCTTTCATCATTGCGGTAACCTGCAGAATGCGCTCAGAAGTCTCGTTGGGACAATGTTCTTTTACTATCGGCTCGAACAAAGCAGCAATCTCTTCGTTCGACTTCTTCAAGATATACTCGTGGTTAAACCAGATAGCCTTCTCGTAGGCAAACTTAGCACCTGCCTTCGAGCACTTAGAGATGTCGAACAAGGGCACTAGCTCGTCAAGTGTAAACAGTTCCTGCTCGGTACCAGGATTCCATCCCAACAAGGCCAGGAAGTTGATGACAGCCTCAGGGAAATAGCCATCCTCACGATAGCCGCGAGAGGTCTCACCCGACTTGGGGTCCGTCCAGCGCAACGGGAACACGGGGAAGCCTAAGCGATCACCATCACGCTTCGAAAGTTTTCCCTTACCATCCGGCTTGAGCAACAGAGGCAGATGGGCAAACTGAGGCATGGTATCCTCCCAACCGAAAGCACGATACAACATTACATGAAGGGGAGCAGAAGGCAACCATTCCTCACCTCGGATAACATGTGAAATCTCCATCAAGTGGTCGTCAACAATATTTGCCAAATGATAGGTGGGCAGTTCATCAGCACTCTTGTAAAGCACCTTGTCGTCGCAGATGTCACTCTTGACACGCACCTCACCACGAATCAAGTCGTTGACCAGTATCTCCTGACCAGCCTCAACCTTGAAGCGAACCACATACTGCTTACCCTCAGCTATCAGGGCGTCAACCTCCTCCTTCGACATTGTCAGCGAGTTACGCATCTGGCCTCGTGTATGACAGTCATACTGGAAATTCTGAATCTCACTACGTTTCTGTTCCAGTTCTTCTGGTGTATCGAAGGCGATATATGCCTTGCCGGCATCCAACAGCTGCTGGACATACTTCTTATAAATGTCACGACGTTCACTCTGGCGATAAGGACCTTTGTCGCCACCAAAGGAAACACCCTCGTCGAACTGAATACCCAACCACTTAAACGACTCTATGATATACTCCTCAGCTCCTGGCACAAAACGGTTGGAGTCTGTATCCTCTATACGGAAAACCAAATCACCACCATGCTGACGAGCAAACAAATAATTATATAATGCTGTACGCACACCACCGATGTGCAAAGCCCCTGTAGGACTTGGTGCAAAACGCACCCTAACTCTTCTTTCTGCCATGTGTCAATGGTTATTTCTATCTAAATTTGTGCAAAAGTACACATTTTTTTTGATATTTCGCGCTTTTTTTTGTATTTTCGCACGGTAAAACCAAATAAGTACCGATTTTATCAAAAATGAGTAGTACATTACAGAAAGACGACATCACATGGCGCGACGTTCTCATTCGCTCCGCAATTGTTCTCATATCAGTACTCATCGTAGTATGGGCAATGCCTCATGACAACCGTAGTTATTTCCAAGTAGAAGAAGGAAAACCTTGGAAGTATGCTGACTTTACCGCACCTTTTGATTTCCCCATTTACAAGTCGGATTTGGCTATCAGCGAGGAACGGGATAGTGCTATGCGCTACTACGAACCTTATTATAGTATTAATAAGGAGACAGAACTGCGAATGGTCAAGAAGTTCCATACCGACTATGCCGACGGAATACCTGGTCTTCCGAAAAGCTTCATCGGAATTATTTCCAATCGTCTTCACAGCCTGTATCAGCAAGGTATCATGGAACAGGAGGAATATAACAAGCTACGTAAAGACACCTCACAGATGATTCGTGTCGTGAGCGGTAAAGAAGCTGCAAGCGTTTCCATCCTTGAGGTTTATTCTTCAAAAACGGCCTACGAACAGTTATTCTCTGAAGACCTGTTGTCAATAAACCGTCCCATCCTACAGAAATGCAACCTGAACAGTTACATCATGCCTAACCTCATCTACGACCGCGAACGTAGTGAGACCAGCAAGAACGACCTGCTGTCAGGCATTGCCCTAGCCAGCGGATTGGTTCAGAAAGGTCAAAAAATTGTAGGACGGGGTGAAATCGTGACTGAAAAGACCTACCGCATCATCGAGTCCTTCAAGCGAGAGAACGAGTTACGCAACGAGGATATCGCACATAACCAGATAAGCCTTTTGGGACAGATACTCTACGTCACGATACTGATGGTATGCTACACTCTTTATCTGACTCTCTACCGAAAAGATTATTTCGAGAAGCCTCGCAGCATTGCAATGCTTTATACGCTGATTCTCTTCTTCGTGCTGCTAACGGCTCTCTTTATGCGCAATACGTTGATTCACGTATATATCCTGCCCTATGCGATGGTGCCCATCTTCATCCGTGTGTTCATGGACTCCCGAACGGCTTTCATGACCCACTCCATCATGATTTTGATATCTGCCATCATGCTGCAACATCCCTACGAGTTCGTCGTCATTCAAACAATAGCAGGTCTTGCTGCCATTACTTCACTCAGAGAACTGTCCCAGCGTTCACAGCTGTTCAAGTCGGCTATCATTATCACATTGGCCAGTATGATTACCAACCTTGCTTTCGACTGGATGAGGGCTGACGGACTGGCACAAATAGACTATAGCACTTACAACTATCTGATTGCAAACGGTATCGCCCTGCTCTTCGCCTATCCGTTGCTTTACCTCATTGAGAAAGTTTTTGGATTTACCAGCGACATTACCTTAATCGAGCTGTCAAATACCAACAGCGAACTACTACGTCAGATGAGTGAGGTAGCTCCAGGCACCTTCAACCATTCTATACAGGTGGCTAACCTGGCTGGCGAAATAGCGAACAAGATTGGGGCAAAGGCTCAACTGGTACGTACAGGAGCCCTTTATCACGATATTGGCAAACTGTCAAACCCCATCTACTATACAGAAAACCAGTCGGGCATTGACCCCCACGAGACATTGACTGACGTTGAGAGTGCTCAAATCATCATCAGCCACGTTACCGAAGGACTGAAGATGGCAGACAAGTACAACCTTCCTAAAGTGATTCGCGACTTCATTGCCACACACCACGGACTAGGCAAGGCCAAGTTCTTCTATATCCGCTATCACAATGAGCATCCTGATGAACCCGTTGACGACCTGCTGTTCACCTATCCTGGCCCCAACCCCTTCACTCGTGAACAGGCTTGTTTGATGATGGCCGATACCGTTGAAGCTGCTTCACGTTCGCTTCCAGACTATACCGAACAGTCTATCCGAAGTCTTGTGGAGCGACTTGTTGACACACAAGTGGCTGAAGGTTACTTCCGCGAGTGCCCCATCACCTTCCGCGATATACAGTATGCCAAGACAGTACTTATCGAGAAGCTGAAAACGATTTATCACACCCGTGTAAGCTATCCTTCTGAAAAGAAATAAATAGAAAAGAACGGGGTTTGTGTTCGCAAACACACTAAAACATGCACATTTCGGCACATTTGTGCAGGAAATGTGCATGTTTTAGTTAATAAGTCTTAATAATATATGCACTTTTTTCGCTCATTTGTGCAATACCATTACCTTTGCAGCCGTTTTTAGCAAAATAAGTTTAAAAGTGATGAAAAAAATCTTAGTCTCGTTCATTGTTTTCACGATGACAACAGCAACCGCTTTTGCTGGCGGTATCCTTACCAACACCAACCAAAGTGTTGACTTCTTGCGAAATCCCGCACGCGATGCTGCTATCAGCCTCGACGGTGTCTATTCTAATCCTGCTGGTGTTGTCTTCATGCCAGAAGGTTTCCATCTGGGTATCAACTGGCAGTACGCTCACCAGACACGTACTATCACATCAACCAATCCCCTCTTCCAACTCGGCAGAAGAAACAACCAGTCAAGTCCTGTCAAGACTTTCGAAGGTACAGCCAATGCCCCTATCATTCCGTCTATCCAGCTTGCCTATAACATGGAGAACTGGAGCCTGCAGGCTAATCTGTCTGTTCCTGGAGGCGGTGGTGCCTGCGAGTTTGAAGATGGTCTGGGTTCTTTCGAGAGCGTTGTAGGCAACATTGCCAATATGCTGAAGCCTTTTGGTGCCCAGGGTTACGATATGGATGGCTACATGAAGGGCCGCCAGTACTACTATGGTGTTACCGTAGGTGCAGCCTGCAAGGTCATTCCCAACCTATCGCTCTATGGCGGTCTTCGTATGATATATGGTGATGCCACCTATAAGGCAAAGATTAGCAATATCCAAGTAAAGACGGCAGCTGGCTATCTTGACTTCGGTAGCTATCTTCAGCAGATTACTGCTGCTGGCTATGGCGACAAGGTTGCCGAACTGCAGAAGTATGCTGATGGTGTCAACCTGCTGTGTAATCAGGATGGTGTGGGCTTTGCTCCTATCGTAGGTATTGACTACAAGATGGGGCAGTTCAACTTTGCTGCCAAGTACGAATTCCGCACCCAGCTTCGTATGAAGAACGAGTCAACGCTCAACGAAGCCAGCGAGATTCCTGCTGTCAACAAGTTCCGCGACGGTGAGAAAGTCAACGAGGACATGCCTGCCCTGCTGGCTATCGGTGTTCAGTACAGTCCTATTGATATTGTTCGCATCAATGCCGGCTGGCACCACTTCTTCGACAAGGATGCTGCCTGGTACAACAATTCTCAGGATTTGCTCAGCCACAACACCAACGAGTTCCTGCTGGGTGCTGAATGGGACACTACAGAGAACCTCACTTTCTCTGCTGGTGGACAGGTGACTGGTTATGGCAATACCGATGAGTATATCAACGATATGTCGTTCGTTGTCAACAGCTACAGCATCGGTTTCGGATTCAACTACAAACTGTCTGAGAAGGTGTCTATCAAGGCTGCCTATTTCCAGACCTACTATGACAAATACGAGCGTACGAATGCTGCTAATCCTCAGATTAAGGATTCCTTCACCCGTACCAACCGCGTGTTTGGTGTTGGTTGCCAGCTTCACCTCTAAGCAAAAGGATTATAGCGGATCCACATCATAATAGATCTGTAACGAAGCATAACGTTTGTCCGCGAGTATCTGCGATTGCGCAAGCAACAGGTACTCGCGGACTCGTTTCATGTCAATGCCGTTCTCCAGTTTGAGAACCAGCTTGCGGATATTCTGCGACTTCACTTTTGCAACAGCAGGTTTGTCAGGTCCCAATACGCGCCCTCCAAACCACTGGCGCAGACGGCTTCCCATCTCAATGCCTGCCGTATTGACAACATCATCATGGGTATGCTTCAGAAAGACGTAAATCAGATGATAATAGGGAGGATAGTGAAAGGCCTGTCGCTCGGCTATGATATCTTTATATAAGGAGATAAAGTCGTTACGCACCACTTGCTGGATGACAGGCAAGTCCTTGTTCTTCGTTTGCAGGATGACCAGTCCGCGCTTTCCCTTGCGCCCTGCTCGTCCGCTTACCTGCGCCATCATCATGAAAGCATGCTCATAGGCTCGGAAGTCCGGATAGTTCAACATTGTATCGGCATTGAGGATTCCCACCACGCTGACCTTGTCGAAGTCCAGTCCCTTGGAAATCATCTGTGTTCCTATCAGGATATTAGTGCGACCTGCCGAGAAATCCGTTATGATGCGCTCATAAGCATTACGTGTTCTCGTGGTATCCAGGTCCATACGGGCCACACGGGCCTCTGGGAAGACTGCACTCACCTGTTCCTCTATCTTCTCCGTACCATAGCCTTTGGTGCGCAAGTCGGTAGAGCCACAACAAGGACATTCCGTCGGCACGCGGTAGGTATATCCGCAGTAGTGGCACGTCAACTGGTTCATCTGCCGATGGAGCGTCAGACTCACATCACAATGCTGACAACGGGGCACCCATCCACATTGCCGGCACTCTATCATCGGGGCAAAACCTCGCCGGTTCTGGAACAAGATAGCCTGTTCGCCACGTTCCAAAGCCTCGCGGACCTTTGCCAACAAGAGGGGCGAGAAAGGACCAGCCATCATCTTACGGTGCTGGAGATCTGCCACATCCACCACCTGAATTTCAGGCAACTCTATCCCCTGATAGCGCTCCTTCAGCTCCACCAGCCCGTACTTTCCCGTCTTGGCATTATGGTAGCTCTCCAGCGAAGGAGTAGCCGTACCCAGCACTACCTTTGCACCATACATCTGTGCCAACATAATAGCCGCACTACGGGCATGATAGCGGGGTGCCGGGTCTTGCTGCTTGTAACTGGTCTCATGTTCCTCGTCAATAATGACAAGACCCAGGTTTTGAAAGGGCAGGAACACCGCCGAACGGGCTCCCAATATCACGTCGTAAGGGTTCTTCGAGAGTTGTTTCTGCCATATTTCCACGCGCTCTGCATCCGAATACTTGGAATGATAGATGCCCAGCCGATTGCCGAACACTCGCTGTAGTCGTTGCATCATCTGCACCGTCAGCGCTATCTCAGGCAAGAGGTAGAGTACCTGCTGTTTCTGTTCTAAAGCCCGCTTGATGAGGTGTATGTAAATCTCCGTCTTACCGCTCGACGTCACTCCATGCAGCAATGTCACATTACGCTTCATCATCGACATCAGGATGGCATTGTATGCATCCTGTTGCGCCTCGCTCAGGGGCTTGATGAGGTCTGGGCGATAGTCGCCACCGTGATTCAGTCGGCCCACCTCCACTTCGTACGTCTCCAGCATCTGGCGCTTCTCCAACTGCTTCAGCGTCTCTGCCGAGGCGCGACTCGCATTCATCAGCTCCTCGCGAGTAACCTCCTGTATCTTAGTACTGAATTGGTAATCATAATTACTAATTCCTAATTCCTCATTACTAATTTCCTCCACCTCGTCCCAATGCGACAGTTCGAGATAAGCCGTGAAAGCATCCAGTTGCTTCTTCGCCCTGCCCAGCACGTTCAGGGCTATGTGCAAGGCCTTCACATTCTGATAGGACTTCGTCAGCCTGATATACGTCTCCGTCTTCGGCTTATATCCGTCCTCCGCCTTCAGTCCCGACGGCAGGGCCGCCTTATAGACATCGCCGATGGGCGACAGGTAGTAGTCGCTAATCCAGTTCCACAGCTGCAACTGCCTTTCCGTCACGATAGGCTCGCCGTCCACCACCTGCATAATCGGCTTCACCTGATAGCCCTCAGGCTTCACGTCGTGCACCTTAGCCACAATACCAATGTACGTTTTGCTGCGACCGAAAGTCACTAGCACGCGCACACCCACCCTCACGCTCATCCCCTCGGGAATGGCGTAGGTGAACAACCCCTGCAGGGGCACAGGCAATATCAAGTCGGCGTAGTGCATCATATTTTGCAAAGGTACAAATAAGCGAGCGAAACGCAAAATGAAAAGCCGATTTTCTTTTTGTCTTAATAGTGTCAAGACATAAAGACGAAATAATTGAAAAGTATTTTTGGTTATCTTAAATAAAAGATGTATTTTTGCAGAGAGAAAAGTTTCGTACGCAAGTTGAGAATACACATACGCAAGTTACGAACGTCCGTTCGCAAGTTGCGTACGGAGATACGGAGGTTAAGAATATAAGAAACATAAGGGGGAAACAAGAAATGGCAAACTATGTACTGAAAGAACTCCACAAGGAGATGGGAAACGGTAAGAAGACTGTGTATCCGAAGATACAGACTTACTCGTTGCACGACTACGAAACGGTGATAGAACACATGCGGGTCTATACCGGGAACCTCAGCGAAGGCACGATACGCGCCGTGATAGACGCGCTGGTGCAGACCATGAAGAGCTGGATGCCGTTGGGTCACAACATCAAGATTGACGGGCTGGGCGTCTTCTCGCTGTCGCTAGGCTTCGACATGAGTTCACCCTCCGAGCAAGCACTGGCAAAGGACGGAGGTGCAAGCGGAGAGGGCAAGGGCGCCAAGACGAAGTATAGGCACGTATGCGTCAAAGGCATCAACTTCAAGCCTGACGCCCAGCTGCTGAAGGACATCAACAGCGAGGCCAGCTTCACGCGTGCGGAATCAGGTGTGGTGACTTCGAAGCGGTGTACGCTGAAGACGGAGGAGAGAATCAGTCGCGCATTGGCTATCATCGACAAGCAGGGATTTATGACACTTGGCGAATATGCAATAGCCACAGGCCAGAGCCGTACAACAGCGTCACAAGACCTGAAGCGACTGGTAGCCCAAGAAAAAAGCGACCTCACTACACGAGGTAGCGGGTCGCATAAAATATGGGTACGAAGGGATGTTTAGAAGAAATAGGCTGCTGACACCTGCCAGGAACTTGCCTTACCGTCTGTAAAGGCGTTCCAGGCTTTCTTGGTGGCATCCCAAAGCTCCACCTCGCCAGTCTTGCCAAGTGCGAAGTTGTAGTTGGCCGTAACCTGTATGTGTCCGAGGAAAGTGGCACCAATACCCAGGTTGGCACTCACGTTAGACGAACGCAGCGTCCAGTTAGCCAATTCATTTATAATCTTCTGGTTCTTGTCGCCCAGGTTGAAACCAAACTGGGGACCCGCGAAGGCAAACAAATTGGCCACCCTGCCTAAGCCAACAGCATAGCGGATATTGATGGGAACCTGAAGCGACTGGCTCTTAATGGTGCTTTCGTTGTCAGTTCCATCGATATTGGAAACGGTAACCTTTGCAGAACGCTGATCGTAGAGAGCTGAAGCATCAAGACTCAGGCCTGGAACTGGTAGGCCTATCTTCACCGTAGGACCTACGTGGAAGCCTTCCTTATTCTTCAGATTATTGCCGATTGACTCACTCATAGAGAGGTTCGTCAAGTTCAAGCCACCTTTCAGGCCGAACTTCACCTGAGCCTGTGAGGGCAGAGACACAGCTACTGCCACAAAAACGAGCATAAGTATCTTCTTCATAACCTGCAAACTTTTAACTTTAAATTCTTTCAGACTGCAAAGATAAAGAATATATCTGACATTTGCAACCCTCAAGCCGCTTTTTTAGTTTGTTTTTTAAATAAATACCTACTTTTAGTGACGCTCACGACGCACCGTCACGCGAGCCGAACCAGAAGCTGAGGAAGTGCTCCTGCCCTTGCTACGGGACTTGCGGGCTCGTGCAGAGCTGTCCTTGCGGGTCTTCTTGGCAAGAAGCTTCAACTGCTGAGGATCAAGCTTTGCTATGGAGTCGAGAGAGTCCTTACGATGCTTGTCGCCGAAGATGTTCTGTTCGAAAGCCAGAAGTTCAGCCTCAATCTTCTTCTGCTCCTTGGCGAGTGCCGAATCGGTAGGACAATATTGCGCCAAAGTCTTGCCCAACATGTTGTTGGTCTTGTAAATCTTTCCTTCGTAACGGTTCAGCGTGAAATAGTCCTCCATCGACATCGTGGCAGCATTGTTCAGATTGCTGGTCATCAGGGTTTGACGACTGAGGAAGGGCTCCAGGTCGGCATACTTCACCCAGAACAAAGGATACTTGGAAGCCTCGCCGCCAAAGTCGTCCTCACGCATCATCACAGGACAAATGGCCAACACCTTTCTGTGGAAGGAGGAGTTAGCCTGGTCGTAGTAGGCACTCTCCTTCAGGTAATACAACTTCACCTCAGCCGAGGGAATATCGCTGTTGTCAACGCGCAGCTTACCTTCCTTCTCCTCATAGAAAATATGGTAGTTGTCCAACACCGTCTTCATCTGCACACGGGCAGAGTCGGTAAACACCTCGTTGCCATCAAGGCGGTATTCGTAAACAGGAATATATCCGTTCAGAGCCAATTTGAAGATGTAAGTAAACAGGTTCACCTGCTTGTCGATAGGCTCCACGGGATAGTAAAGGCCGGCATTGCTGTCACGATTCAAGTCCAGCTCGCGATAGATATCACGACGCCACACCACATCCTCCGGCATATCGATAGCCGTGGGGAACATCAGACGGGCTCGCATGGACATTCCCTGATTCTGCGTCTGACCTTTCTTCTGCTGTTGCTGCTGGGCCGTCCTAGCCTGCTGACGACGAGCCTTGGGCTGAGCACTTACTGGCGAAATGAGAAATGAGAAATGTGAAATGAGAAATGCACACAGCACTACTCGTCTCATCACATCCTTTCTCACTATGCTTTCAAAACTTAGCTTCTTCATATCTTGCTTCATTTATTCATTTATCATTTAAATTACTCATTCCTCATTTTACTATGACTTCCATAGAAGCATTCAACTTACGGGAGATACCATCAGGACCGATGGCATTCACCCTGGAGATGTAGAAACGGCGATTGCGTTGCAACTTGCGGAAGGTGTCCTTCTGACGGGCCGAGAAACTGGCTCCATCACTAACCATTGGCACCGCATTACCCATATTATCGAAGAATACGGTCTCGAAGCTCTGCACACGGAAGGCAATGTCGAGAATGCCGTCGTCGATAGCCGCACCTATGCCATCTACCGCCATCAGCTGTGCCTTAGACAAGCCACCACCTTTATATCGGATAGGACTTCCAGACTCGTCCTTCATAGCGATATAGGGCGTTGGGTCGGGCAAGCGACGAACACGGAAGGTGAACTGTCCCATCTGCTGGGCTCGTCCGGTATTCGTAGAGGTGACGGTGATGGTGACATTCTGACCGACAGCAGTAGGACGGGCGATATAACGGCCAGGACCTACTGGCTGCAAAGTTCCACCAGTCATCGTTGCCTGAACCTTGTTGACGGGAACACCAGGAACGGAAACGCTCAACGGGTTGCTGTAGCCGGCATAAAGCACATTCATCAGGTCGGCAGAAACAGTAGCCGAGGGGTCAACCACCGTATATTTCTGCTCGAAGTTACGCTTCAGCAACTCACCATTACCATTCTCCACCTGGATGAATCCTGACAAGGTAAAGTCGCCGGTACGTCCAGTTACAGTCTCATAAAGTCCACCAGGAAGGTGAACCTCCTTGCCTCCGATGAAAATCTGGGGTTTCTGCGTGGTATCAACAGCTGCCATCACAATGCGAGCAGAGAACTTGTCGCCACGAACAATCGTCTGTGAATTGGGAATGACGAAGGCATCAAGGGCATTGACACGAATATCCTTTACGTCAATATTAGACACCAGCGTGTGAAGAACCTCGCCTTCAGCATAGCGGACATCACTCTGCAATTTGCTTAACAGGGTGACAGCAGCAGCTGCCGGCATCGACTCGAACATATACTCTTCCCAGTTCTTGCCCATCGACTGGGCATCTTGGGGAATATCCGTCGAAAGGTTAGAAGCTATCGTCTTCTTCTGGCGGTAGTTCGTAACCATACTGAGCATCTTGTTACGATAATCCGTAATCGCCTGGAAGAGTTCCTTGCCTCGTCCGCGATTGGGAGAGAGCATCACCTGATTGGCTGCCTCCAGGTCTTCCTTGTTACGGATATTCTGGACGTCGCCGTCATCACCATCAGCCTCCTGGACGATAGCCTGTTTCAACTCGTCTGCCAAGTTATAGAGCTCGTCGCTCATCTGCTTTACCTTCTGCGACTTGTCGTACCATTGCTTTACCTTCTGAGGATTCTTCTTCATCTGGACGGCAAAGTCGTCATATAGTGCCTGGTTCTCCCTGCTGGCGTTCTGCGTGGTGCGCTTCAGGCTCTCCTCAACAATGGAGAAACCGTTGAGCACCTCCGTAGAGACGTTCAATGCCAACATCGCCATGAGGACGACATACATCAAATTGATCATCTTCTGGCGGGGAGAAACGGGTCTTTTCTTAATTGCCATAGTTACTTATTGTCTTATGGGTCTTATGGGGCTTATAGGTCCTATAGGACTTATGGGCCTTATAGGGCCCTATGAGTTCATTCTTACCTGCATAGCCTCAATCATGCGGGCATAGATCTTGTTCAATTCCACAATCTGCTCTGCCATGTGGCGAGTCTGGGCGTTAATCTCATCAATGGTGCTGATTTGTGAAGAGGCACTCTTCAGCTGCATCTCATAGACACGACTGATACCTGTCAGCGTGCGGTTCAGATTCTCCATTTCCTCGGAGTCACGAGTCAGGCGCTTGCTCTGCTCGGAAACCTGAGTAAGCATCTCCGTCAGACGGTTCAACTCTTCTATATAATTAGAGGTAGCATCTTTCAACTCCTCAGCCATCGGCTGCTCTACGGTCTGCGGACCTGCTACGATAGTGCCTCCACCCATTTGAACGGCACCGCCAAACTGAATGGGACCGCCCTCCCAGCGTGACGCCTCGCCACCATTGCCGACAACGTCGCCCACGACAGCACCTCCGCCACCATTGATGACTACTGTGCCACCACCGGCAACAGCAGGAGTAACGGGAGCTACACCTTCTTCATTAGGATGTACATCGAGATTCATCCCGTCTGTAGTCTTATCGAACGGACGGTCGAAGGCTGCAATAAAGAACACGAACACCTCTGTACCCATTCCTAAGAACAGGAAGAAGTTCGCACCTGGCAGGTGGGTCAGCTTGAACAAAGTACCCAAGATAACGATAGAAGCACCCCAAGAGTAAGCATAGTTCAGAAAGGTCTGACCTGGCACACTATCCATCCACTTCTGCAAGCGGTAGATAAAATTCAATTTACTGTATGTTGTCATTGCTATTTACTATTTAATTTCTTTTTTCTTGGCCTTCTTAAATTTCATCTTGTCGCTTGTGGTATTCGCCAGACTGCGCACGCATCGGAATCCGATATAGGAGCGAGGCTGGTTCTGGTATTCGTAGGAACGCCAGGCCGAGCGGATATAGCTCTCCGGGTCTTTCCACGAACCACCACGGACACTCTTCTTCTTTAAGCGGTACGGATCTTCACGGGCGGCATTATACCTCAACTGTGGATTGATGTCATTCATCGACTCCACACCGGCTTCCGTATAAATGGTGCTACACCATTCTGCCACATTACCAGCCATATCGTAAAGTCCATTGGAATTGGAGGAATAGATTCCCACCTTGCTGGTAATCAGGTTGCCATCCTTGGTATAGTTACCGTTGTCTGGTTTGAAATTGGCAAAGAAACATCCATTGCCAGACATCACATCCGCATTCTCCCAAGGGAACTCGTTCTGGTCCCTGCCTCGTGCGGCAAACTCCCACTCTGCCTCTGTCGGCAGGCGGTAACGCTGAACGAAGCGTGCTGCCGGACCCAAGCCGCGCAACAGGAATTCCGTACGCCATGCACAGAAGGCATTGGCCTGCTCCCAAGTAACACCTACTACGGGATAGTCGTTGTATGCAGCGTTGTTGAAATAATAGCGCATGTAGGATTCGTTCTCCGCATTGGGGAAATCGTTAATCCAGCAAGTGGTGTCCGGATAGATATTAACGATATAGGTATTCAGGAAGTCCCAAGGACCGGTATATTGTCTGTTTATCGTCTCACGGACTATCTGACCTTCATCGTTGATATAAGCAGTATCCTTGGAAATCCATATCTGCTCATTAGGATTAGGACGGATATCGGTATTCAGCACACGCTCCTCATGACTCTCACGATACTTACGCTTGGCAGCCTCGGTATAGTCGAAAATCTCGTAGCGATAGTTCATCTGCCGCCAGTCAAGCATCTTCTCGCCAGTAACGGGATTGGTCACATAAAGACTCTCAAAGGCACGCTGCTCGTCCTCATTGGGCTTACGCGGTAAGGCCTTTTTCCAATTCAGATGGGGCTTAACGGGATCGCCATTCTTATCCTCCTCTATCTTATAGCTCTCGTCACCGCCATAAGCGGGATCAGCCAATCGTTCGCGAAGAATAGAATCGCGCACATAGTTGACGAACTGACGATACATGGAGTTGGTCACTTCATACTGGTCAATCCAGAAGCCCTCTATCGAGATGTCCTTCACGGGAGTCTGCTTTCCCCATAGAGAGTCTTGCTTATCAATACCCATTTTCAGATGTCCACGCTTGATAAGGGTCATACCATAAGGAGTCGGCTCGCTGAAAGCTCGCCCACTAACACCTGTTACCTCACCTCCTGCTGATGAAGCCATCTTACTTCCGAAGCAGGCTGACAACAAGAGTGTTGCCAAGAAACAGAGCACTATGTTTACTACTTTGTTCATATACCTTATTAATTATAATATTCTTACACTCTGATGGCGGTTACGTCCTTTCTTTAGTAGGTCCAGCTCGGTCTGATAGCCTACAAAAAGTTCATGACTGCCATTGCCTATCTTTAGCGTCGAGGTATAAACCTCGTAACTGTATCCCAATGTAATACCGTGGAAAACACCTCCGATAAGTGCCGTAACCGAATGGGTAGGACTATAGCCCACACCGGCATACAACATCTTTTTTTCGTGCGTATATTTCACACGGGTAGTCACATTAACCCTGTAGGTAGTCCCATCAGTATGAGCCAACAACGAGGGGTGTATTGTAAAAAACGGATTTCTTAATTTAATATTGTATCCACCAGTCAAATAATACATCCTGCTGATGTTGAAAATAGTGCGGTCACCCAATTCAACGGAAGGTGCGGTGGCATGTAAGACCGAGAAACCAGCATACCAATTCCGATGCATAAAATAAATGCCTGGAGACACGTCAAGAGCCATTCCCGAGACGTCCGACTTGCTGAAAGCAGGGTCGTCAGGATCCTCCAAATCCAGTTCGCTTCCCTTGAATTTCTCACTAAGCATTCCCAACTGGATACCCACACTCAGCATTCCTCCAAACAACCTGTGCTTATAGGCATATTGAACCGCTAAACGTTGGTGAGTGAATAGTCCTATCTGGTCGTTCATCAACTGTACACCCACACCATGAAAGGCATTCATTAGAAGCAAGGGCATATCAGCACCCACATACATCGTACGAGGCGCATGCTCAAAGCCCGTCAGCGTCATAGCGTAGGCTCCTGTCACATTCAGCTTTGACTCCTTACCGGCAGAGGCAGGGTTAAACGAAGGCTCCATCGCCCAATAATGAGAGAACGATGGATCTTGCTGAGCTGATACGGTCAGCACAGACAGCAAAAACAATAATAATATGACTTGTTTACGTCGTGTCACGATAATAATAACGTAAAACTGAGATATTTATTATCAACCAACGGAGAATAAAAATAGATGTGAAACAATATCAATCTGAGAGTATTTCTTTTCTGCTATTATGATAAGTGCGCTTGTTAATGCGATGGGTGACAAAGAGAATGATGGACTGCACGAGCAGTGTCGCCCAACTTTTCTGCGAATTAATCCATGCGATGACATCGTCAATCTCCTTAACTTCGAAATGGTGAGTCAGGACATCGTTCTCCAGATGGAACAGCGTCTCGATGATAACCATGAAGAGGCAGATGATAACTAACATCTTGACGGGCGGGAACGATACTTGGCGATGACCGCTGATGTAGTCGCGCACAAGATAGCCCGGACGCCCCAGTAGCTGGACGATTGTATAGGAGAGCGAGCGGGAGTCCAGTCCCCACAGAATGGCTATGTTATCTTTGATGGAGTTCCACCCCACACGTCCCACCTCTGTTCGCTGACCACAGATTGGACAGAAGTTCCCGTGAAACTCGTTGCCGCAGTTGTTGCAATGCTGCACTGAGCCTTCATGTCGGTTGGCATAGTGCGGCAAAGTCTGCTGCCAGTAGCAGAAACGGCGGTAGTACTCTCTTATCTGCTCCATTTTTTCGTTCTTAAGTCCATGTTTCGCAAAGGTAGGTATTTTTCGTTTATCTTCCAAATTTTCTTTGTTAAAGCTTGATAAGAACAATTACTCCGAATAGAAATTTAAATATTCCAAAAGTATTTTTTGTTTCTTTCGGAGTATTGTTTCTGTTTGACATCTCGCTTAACCCTGAAATCTGTTAAAAGCGAAGAAACAAGAGAAAGGCATTCTATTCTGTAGTGAAGATGTGTTATTTTGGCAAGATAGTTGGTGCTCACCATTTAAAAGTCAGTCTTCACTACTTTATTCTAATGAAAATTGAGTAATTTTGTAGCCAACTTTAAAATACAATACAGAAACAATGATAAGATTGGAAAAATTAGGAAGCTGCACGAGAAGTACAGGCTGGTTTATGCCTACGAATAAAATAGGATTATGCTCCTGGTTATACGCCTGCTACGACTTCAATTTCAACCAATGCGCCTTTAGGTAAAGTCTTTACAGCAACGGCAGAACGTGCTGGGTACGGCTCTGAGAAGAATTCTGCATAGACAGCGTTCATATCTGCAAAGTCGTTCATATCAGCCATGAATACTGTTGTTTTAACGACATCCTTCATCGTAAGTCCGGCTTCTTTGAGAATCTCCTTCACGTTGAGCAATGACTGGCGGGTTTGTTCTTTGATACCGCCTTCTACAAACATTCCGGTAGCAGGGTCAATGGGAATTTGGCCAGAAGTATAGACAAGATTACCTACTTGTATAGCTTGACTGTACGGTCCGATGGCCGCAGGTGCTTTTGATGTACTAATAACTTTTTTCATATCGCCTATTTCGTATTCTTATGATTTTCCTTGTGCAATCAGCCACTTTGTCGAGTTGGCTATTAGACATATTTAAGTCAATTATACAATAGTGCATTACGAGATTTGTATCATTGAAAAAAGTGGCACATAAATGCCACTTTCTTTAATACTCGTCCTCGTTGAACAAGAAGTCTTCCTTAGAGGGATAGTCAGGCCAAATTTCCTCTATACTTTCATAGACATCACCTTCGTCCTCTATCTCCTGAAGGTTCTCTAAGACCTCCAAGGGAGCTCCCGATCGAATGGCATAATCTATTAATTCATCCTTGGTTGCGGGCCAGGGTGCATCTTCCAATTTTGAAGCTAATTCAAGTGTCCAATACATAGTCTATAATTATTAATTTGTAATTTGCCCGCAAAAGTAATATTTTTTTTGTTATTTACAAGCATTCACCCAGATTTTTTCGCTCTTGCCAGCAAGAAAATTAAGTTTTTTTGCTAAAACGAAAAAATAATCACTCAATCTGTTGATATATCCTTGAATTTCCGGAGAAACAATCGCTACTTCTGCTAATGCTACGATACGGCGTTCAGTACGACGACAGATGGTACGACATACATGAGCCTGAGCTGCCTCGCAAGTACCACCAGACAAAATAAAGCCTTGAGCTTCGGGTAACTCTTTCATGATTTGATCAACCTCACACTCCAGAAATTCCGTCTCTCCTTCCGGTAAATAGGCAGATGGATACAACGGGGTATCTTCCTGGTCAGTAGCCAAGTTTGTGCAGACATTAAAAAGATTGTTCTGGATGCGCAACAGCACCTCTTTCTCATGTCCTTCAGGCAATTGTGCTATCAGCAATCCTATATGGGCGCTTAACTCATCCACCGTGCCATAAGCCTCTATTCTGACATTCGACTTTGACACACGCTTGCCTCCGACTAAAGAAGTCATTCCTTGATCGCCTTTACGCGTATATACCTTTGTTATCTTCATCATCTTAGGTTTTTAGAAATTAATAATATAATGACTTTTATAACGTTTCTTCTGAAATAGTAGAATGCCACAGTAATAGAGATCATAAGATATTGAAACCCGTTCATCGTTTTGTAACGATTTCCACACCGCTGGATTGCGCCATATATCTTCAACAACCAAGACAGAATGCTCATCACACAAAGACAACAACGCTGCCAGTCCCTTCTCATCGTTCATATCCACACGGGCTAATTCTACATGATGGAGGTCTTTGACAAACTGCGTCTTTCTACATCCCGCATGCCAATAACGCTGATAAGAGTCAGCCAACATCACATCGGGCTGACACCAGTTAGCCAAGCGGAAATACAGACGTCCTATTTTTTGTTGTTTCCAATCAGCATCTGTCAAATTCTCATAGGCATAATAAGGCCAGTGCTCGTTCACAACATTGCGAACGAAAGAATAATCCGTGGGAGATTGAATTCCAAATCCCATACAGTGGTGGATACGGCTTAACCACACGAGCCAGCGTTTTAGCTTAATCATAATTGCAATTACTATTGCAAAGGTAGCAAGAAATAATTAAACAGCAAAGTATCCAGCAATAAAACTTACAAGGTCCTCGTTTTATCTACTTTTCGCTGATACAAACAAAAGCACCCTGAATCATTGCTGAAACAGGGTGCTTCTCTTGAAAAAAGTGGCGGCCTCCTACTCTCCCGCATTGCATTGCAGTACCATCGGCGCAAGCGGGCTTAACTTCTCTGTTCGGAATGGGAAGAGGTGGGACCCCGCCGCAATAACCACCTGATAAATCGCTACGCTCAAATGTGAAATGAGAAAGGAGAAATGAGAAATGGAAATGAAGAAATGTCAAATGACTCCACATACATCTCCGATACATTCCAAGCCCAAGTCACCAAGCGCGTATAAGGTGACAATCTTCACAAGCAAGCTGTCGATGTCGATCAAAACCAACACCTGAAAAGATGACTTACGCAAAAGCTTTCGGGCAATTAGTAAGGCTCGGCTTTGACGTCACCGTCTTTACACCTGCCTCCTATCAACGTCCTCGTC
>ODAI012539457.1_pt1 | contig 26369 bp, 18 predicted proteins | sample 1539321 | NCBI WGS metagenome assembly ODAI01 (sample SAMN02144231, study PRJEB22623) | gut metagenome | biome: sheep rumen | host: Ovis aries | place: New Zealand
CTTGTTTAAAATCTGATACCGCTCGGATACCGGTGATTTTTGGAAGCCTTTTGTGATGCAGGTTTGAGGGGGCAGGGGAGGGGGAATCATTAACTGTTTCTTAATTCTTCCCTGCCGCAAAACGACCCGCAGGCACAAAAAAACCGCCCCGTAGGGCGGATATAATACTGATTCTTCCTCGATGCATAGACGATCTCCAAGCCTCAGATCCCTTATATCCAAGCATTTGCGGCTTGTTTCTTGTCTATACATCGGTCAGAAATCAGTATAAACTATGTCTGTTTGTTTTTTGACGTATACCTGAACTTTACGCTGTACCTTCTCGGTATCCTGATACCGACTATATATCCCATTTCTTCAAGAAATTCCGATATAAGACTGAAGCCGTCCCCGTAAAAGGCTCCCACCCGTCTTTCCTCGTCCATGGCAAGCCCCTTGTAGTCCGGAGGACAGATAAAGGTCCAGTCAGCACTTTCCCTGTCAAAAACGATACGGAAATATCTGTCTATGTCCGTTGATCGGATGTTGTTCTGCTGCAGCAGTATATGATGTTCTCCCGACTCCATGGCGGGTGCGGCAATGGCACTTTTTCCGTCAAAGGAGATAACTGCGATCAGCGGATCGTCTCTTTCAGCGGCGGCATCTACTTCTTCCCGTGAAGGGTAAAAGGATATTTCCATGTCCGTGCTCCTCCGTATCTTCCAAATATACCGGTGTATCGGCTAAGCGCACATATTTTTTCGTGATCATACCCTGCTCTGCCGATACAATCAAATCATACCATATGATATGATATTTTGCAATTCTGTATTTTAGACAAATAATCAGCGAAAAGCCCGTCACTTTGCACATATCCTCAAATGCCGTACCCCTCAGCGCCTTATGTCATGCTCGGTATTCATAAGATCCCTTATGGTCTGTTCGTCATCGGTGATGTTGGCATCTCCCCGTATAGTGTGCTTCAGTACACTGCTTGCCACCGCAAAGTTTATCATCTCGTCCGGGGAAAAACCGTGCATTATGGAGTAGATGAGCCCTGCGGCAAAGGAATCGCCGCCGCCCACACGGTCAAGGATATTGAAGGTGAACATTTTGCTCTCATAGGTTTTCCCGCCGCACCACAAAAAGGCTTTCAGGCTGTTCTCGCTCCCGCTGTATGCGTAGCGGACGTGCCTTGCGATATACTTTATGTTGGGGTACCTTTTCACAAACTCACGGAACACCTTATCCTGCTGTTCGTAGGACGGACGCAGGGGAATATCATCCTTCACATCCCCAAGGGAGTGATCTTCCTCGTTTTTCCACAGGTGATAGGGCTCTATCCCCAGAAGGACATCAACATAGGGCAGGATATCCGTACAGAAGTCCCGTGCCTCCTCCCATGTCCACAGACTGCTCCTGAAATTCCCGTCGAAGCTGAGAGTAAGCCCCTTTTCCTTCGCCTTCACAGTTATCCTGCTTATCATATCACGGCAGTTTTTTCCCAGAGCAGGAGTTATTCCGCTGAGGTGCAGCCATGTATAGCCCTCCAGCAGAGCATCAAGATCCACCTTTGAGTAGTCATATTCATCAAATGCGCTGTGTTTGCGGTCGTATGTCACCTTGCTCGCCCTTATGCCGAAGCCCGTCTCCAGGTAGTAGGTACCCAGCCTGTGGGTGGGGGTCTCCTCCGGTGTGCTGAGTATGACGGGAGAGCAGTGTACATCATTGCTCCTGAGCATCCTTATGGCGCTTTTCCCCAGGCTGTTGTTGGGGACTACGGTAAAAAAGCTGCTGTCTATGCCGAGATTTGCCAGCGCAAGGGCGATATTCGCCTCACTGCCGCCATAGGTAGCTTCAAAGGAATTGGCTGCCCTTATCTTTTCGTAGTTCGGCGGCGTCAGGCGGAGCATTATCTCCCCTGCGGCAAGAAATCTGTTTTCGGAACGCTCTGCCGTCTGCAAAGCTCCCTGTTCCATATAATGACCTCCTTTTCGGTGGATGCGGCCTGCGATAAAGCTGACAATGGAGCTGACCCCTCCTGCGGGCGGCAGTGCGCAGCACCGAAGGGGTCAGCGACAGTATCACTCATACTGATCTCTGACCGATGTACAGACAAGAAACAAGCCGCAGATGCTTGAATATAAGGGATCTGAGGCTTGGAGATCGTCTGTACATCGAGGAAGGATCTGTATCAGACCGGCATATCCCATGCGTGATGATCCGTATGCAGCAGATGGTGAGACCTTTCCGAAAGGGGTCTCTCCAGATAATCGGAATAGAGCTTTGCAACATCCGGGTTTTTGTGTGAAAAGCGCAGTGAGCTTGCCTTATCCTGCCTGTAAAGGACGGGGGCACGCTTTGCAGCCATAAACTCTCCCTCGTGGATGGGCTGGCCTCCGCCTCCCACACATCCGCCGGGACAAGCCATGACCTCCACAAAGTCGTAGCTTGCTTTGCCGCTCTTCAGGGCTCCGAGCAGCTTATCCGCATTTCCGAGCCCGTTTACCACCGCAGTGCGTATCTTTCTTCCTGCGATATCGTATACTCTTTCCTTTACGCCCTCCATGCCCCGCACTTCGCTGAACATATCCGGATCCGGGTCCTCTCCCGTCACAAGGAAATGAGCAGATCTGAGGGCTGCCTCCATAACTCCGCCGGAAGCGCCGAATATATTTCCCGCTCCCGTATATGTGCCCAGAGGGCGGTCAAGGGGCTGCTTCTCCATGGCGGAGGGGTCTATGCGGGCTGCCCTTATCATGCGGACAAGCTCACGGGTGGTGAGTGAAACATCCACATCCGCATCGCCGCAGGCATCATTCATGCTGCCAAGGGCACATTCGTGCTTTTTCGCCACACAGGGCATCACGGAAACGCAGAATATATTGTGGGGATCCGTGCCCGTAAGCTCTGCCCAGTAGCTTTTTGCCACTGCACCGAACATCTGCTGGGGGGATTTTGCAGTGGAAAGGTTGTCCGTATATTCCGGGTAATGGGCTTTCAGAAAGCGCACCCACCCGGGGCAGCAGGAGGTAAACAGGGGGAACTTCTCTCCGTCGGGGTGTTTCAGCTTTTCAACGAACTCGCTGCCCTCCTCCATTATGGTAAGGTCTGCCGCAAAATTCGTATCGAAGACATAGTCCGCACCCATGCGGCGCAGCACCGCAGCAAGAAGCTGTTCATCGGCTGTATCGGCGGACAGCCCGAAATACTCTCCCCATGCCGTTCTTATGGAGGGGGCTATCTGGAACATAACTGTCTTTTCCGGGTCGTCTATGGCACTGAGCACCTTTTCCGTGTCATCCCGCTCGTAGAGAGCACCCACGGGGCAGTGTGTTATACACTGTCCGCACAGAGCGCAGTCCGACTCCTCAAGGCTGTATGCACGGGAAACGCCCACATCCGCACGGGGTCCCTGCTCCGTCATGTCCCAGATATTCACCGACTGTATCTTGTCGCAGACCTGTACACAGCGGAAACACTTTATGCACTTGGAGCTGTCCCTCTGCAGCGGGAAGACGCTCGCCACTCCTGCACGGGGCAGTTCCTTTTCAAAGCGAACAGAGGTGATATTCAGGTCGTTTGCCAGTGACTGCAGCTTGCAGTTCCCGCTTCGTACACAGGTGGTGCAGCTGCTGTCATGCCGTGACAGGATCAGCTCCACGTTCATCCTCCGTGCCTTCCTTGCCTTTGGGCTGTCGGTGTGTATCACCATCCCGTCTTCAACGGTGTTGTTACAGGCGGTGAGCAGCCGTTGGCAGCCTTCCGCTTCAACCACACACACACGGCAGGCGCCTATGTCGTTGAGATCCTTATAGTAGCAGAGAGTGGGTATGTCTATGCCCGCAGCTCTTGCCGCTTCAAGTATGGGAGTGTTTTCGGGAACGCTTACCTTCTTCCCGTCTATGACCGCATTTACCATTTTTCTTTCCTCCCTCCCCTGAACACGCCGCAGCCGAACCTGTCACAGTGGAGACACCTGCCCGATTCACGGTGTGCCTCCTCCTCGGTCATGCAGTATTCCATAAGTTCAAAGTCCTTTGCACGCTCTGCCGCAGGCCGCTCTCTCATGTTTACCCTGCCGCAGGGACGGTCGTCGGAGAAGCGCACCTCGGGGAGCTCCACATCGCTTTTTATCTCATGCTCAAAGCCCAGATATTCATCTATATTCGCCGCTGCGGTCTTTCCTGCCGCAATGGCACGGATGACGGTGGCAGGACCCGTAACGCAGTCGCCTCCCGCAAATACTCCCTCTGCCTTCTCAGCGGCACAGGAATCGTCTGCGGACACTCTGCCCCTGCTGACAGATATGCCCTCCTTTGCAAGCTCTGCGGAGTCTATGCCTTGACCTACCGCCATGATGACACGGCTGCAGGGGATCCTCACCTCGGCACAGTCCGCAGCAACGGGCGTGGGTCTGCCGTTCTTTATCTCACCGGGTATCTGCGGCTGAAGACATATGCCGGAGACACTGCCTGTTTCATCCTTTTCTATGCGCAGGGGAGCGTGGAGCTCCAGTATCTCGCAGCCGTCTGCCACCGCACCCTCTATCTCCTCGGCAAGGGCGGTCATATCCGCTCTGCGGCGGCGATAAGCCACAGTCACGCTCTTTGCGCCCAGTCTTACGGCAGAGCGTGCCACATCCATCGCCACATTTCCGCCGCCTATCACCACACAGTCGCAGCCCTTCATGTCGGGGCGCTCTCCGTCGCCTATCATGCGAAGCATCTCCACAGCCGAGAGGACGCCCTCTGCATCCTCACCGTCTATACCGAGCCGCTGACCCGTGTGGGCTCCTATGGATATATACACCGCATCGTTTTCCGAGCGCAGCTTCTCCAGAGAGATATCCTTCCCCACGCTCACATCGGTGACTATCTCAAAGCCCGTCCTTTTAAGCGTCGCTATCTCCCTGTCCAGCACTTCCCGTGGCAGTCTGTAGCCGGGTATCCCGTACCTGAGCATCCCGCCGGGGAGCTTTCTCTGCTCGTAGACCTGCACCTCATGACCCATTACGGACAGATAATAGGCTGCCGTAAGACCGGAGGGACCTGCACCCACCACTGCCACCTTTTTCCCTGTGGCAGGGTATTTCTCCGGCAGCCGTGCCTCTCCCTCATGTTCCACCGCAAATCTCTTCAAGCCCCTTATATTCACGGCATCGTCCACAAGACCTCTGCGGCAGTGCATCTCGCATGGGTGCTCGCATATAAGCCCGCAGACGGCGGGGAAGGTGTTGTCCTTTCGTATGAGCTGCACCGCATCGCCCCAGCGCCCCTCATGCACCAGTGCCACATAACCGGGTATATCCACCCCTGCGGGACATCCTCCCACACAGGGGATAGGTCTGTCTGCGCCCGTGATACACCTGCCGTGACGGATATGCTCCAGATAATCGTCCCTGAAGCCCTTTATGCTTTTGAGCACCATATGAGCGGCTCCGTAGCCTATGGCACAGTCGGCTGAAAGGTAAATGCTCTCTGCCGTGCTTTCTATGAGTTTAAGAGTGTTCTCTGCGGCTTTCCCCTGCAGCACCGACTCTATAAGGCTTTTAAGCTGTCCCAGACCGATGCGGCAGGGAGTACATTTCCCGCAGGACTGAGCATGACAGACATGAAGGAAGGACAGTGCCAGCTCTGCGGGGCAGCCGCCCCTCTGTCCGGAACGCAGTCTGCGCTCCATGCCGCTGTACAGCTCCTCTTCCGAAGCAGCGGCACGCCCCCTGTTCATAAGTGTTGAACGACTCATATGACCTCCTTTTATTGTAAACGCTTACAAATATATTTAAAATCCATTATACAATCGGCCTTTCTCTTTGTCAATCCCTTTGGAAAAATATGTTTATTTATATAATATATCAACCTTGATTCTGTTGATTTTTACCAATGTGCAGGCAGCAAAAAAGCGCCTTCGATATGAAAGCGCTTACAATAATATTTTTTTCTGTTCGGTGGAACCCCCGCTGAGGTTCCCTCTTTAAGGGCGCCTGCGGGCGCTGCCCGCCTGCCGAATGGCAGCTATCCGTATGAAAAGTTACCGAGCCCGTGTGCAAAGGCTCCGGTGAAAGAGATCAACGGTTGCCTGCGGGCGCTGCCCGCCTGTCGAACGGCGGCTATCCCTATGAAAAGTTACCGAGCCCGTGTGTAAAGGCTCCGATGAAGGAGATCAACGGTTGCCTGCGGGCGCTGCCCGCCTGCCGAATGGCAGCTATCCCTATGAATAGTTACCGAGCCCGTGTGTAAAGGTTCCGGTGAAAGAGATCAACGGTTGCCTGCGGGTGCTGCCCGCCCGGTATCAGAAAACGGACTTTATCCTTTCCAGCCTGTTGAGAGCCTCATAGAGTGTCTCGTCCTTCTTGGCAAAATGGAAGCGTATGTACCTGTTTTCAGGTTCTCTGAAAAAGCTGGAGCCGGGCACCGCACCCACTCCCACCTTTTCCGCCAGCTTCTCGCAGAATTCCAGATCATCCTTATAGCCGAACTCCGAAATGTCCGCCATGATGAAATAAGCTCCCTGGGGGTCGTTGTGAGGGATGCCTATGCGGTCGAGACCGTCGGTGAACAGCTTTTTCATGTGGGCATACTTATCCGCAAGCGCCTTATAGTATCCGTCACCAAACAGCAGCCCCGTAACCGCCGCCTCCTGGAGCGGTGCGGCAGCGCCCACCGTAAGGAAATCATGCACCTTCCTCACCGTGTCTATTATCTCCGGGGATGATATGATATACCCCAGTCTCCACCCCGTCACGGAATAGGTCTTTGAAAGGGATGAACAGAGTATGGTGCGCTCCTTCATGCCCTCAAGGGCTGAGATGTGGGTGTGGACATTGGGCGCATATATGATGTGCTCGTACACCTCATCCGTTATCACAAAGCTGTCGTACCTTTTGGCAAGGTCGGCTATAAGCTCCAGCTCCGCCCTTGTGAACACCTTACCGCAGGGGTTCGAGGGGTTGCACAGGATGACAGCCTTCGGTCTCTGCCTGAAAGCATCCTCCAGCACCTCCGGATCGAAATCGTAGGAGGGCGGCACAAGGGGCACATATATGGGCTCTGCATTGGCAAGGATGGTATCAGCTCCGTAGTTTTCGTAGAACGGGGAGAACACCACCACCTTGTCACCGGGGTTGGTGACGGAAAGCATTGCAGCCATCATGGCTTCGGTGCTGCCGCAGGTGACGCATATCTCGGAGTTGGGATCCACCTTCTGCCCGGAAAAGCGCTCGTGCTTCTTCGCCAGCGCCTCACGGAAATTCTGTGCTCCCCAGGTAATGGAATACTGGTTGAAATCCTCTTTTGCCACTTCCGCCAGCCTGTCGGTTATCTCCTTCGGGGGCTCGAAATCAGGGAATCCCTGTGAAAGGTTCACCGCTCCGTACTTTGCGGATATCCTTGTCATGCGGCGTATCACCGAATCCGTAAATCCTGCGGTCCTGCTTGATAGTGATGGCATTATTTCCACTCTCTCCTTATCTTTTCCCATTTTTTGTCTCTTGACTTGATTATAACATCCACATCCTCATCTGTCAAGTGCTTAAAACGCCCCTGCTTCTTCAGGTACTCTGCGGGATCGGTAAATTCTCCGGGATCACGGTTTATCTTAAATTCCCCGTTCTCGTACTCCGCAAGATACCACAGCCCGCAGTCCACTATCTCCCGTGCAGCCTCAACAGTGGCATCAACGGGTATGCCCCAGCCGGTGGGACAGGGGGCTATCACATGGATATACTTCGTGCCCTTTATGCGGGATGCCTTATCCACCTTTTCCATGAAGTCGTTTATATAGCCTATGGTAGCCGTGGCAGCATAGGGGATGTCATGGGCAGCCGCTATCTCGAACATATTCTTTTTCGGGCGGATGTTCCCTCTTATGTTCTTCCCCGCAGGGGTGGTGGTGGTCCTGGCGCCGAAGGGAGTGAGCCCCGACTTCTGTATGCCCGTGTTCATATATGCCTCGTTGTCGTAGCATATGTAGATGATGTCGTCTCCCCTGTCGATAGCTCCCGAAAGCGCCTGTATGCCTATATCCGCAGTGCCGCCGTCACCCGCAAAGCCCACCGCATGGAAGTCCTTTATCCCTCTGCGGCGAAGCCCCGCCTCCACACCCGTCAGCATGGAAGCCGTCCCCGCAAACATGGAGATGATGGCATTGTTCCCGAAGCAAAGCTGTGGAAAGTTGAAGCCCACCGCCGACATACAGCCCGCAGGCAGCACCGCAGCGCTTTTTTCACCCAGCACTTTGAGAGCCGCACGCACCGCAAGGGAGCCGCCGCAGCCCGCACAGGCCTTGTGACCGTAGAAATATTCGTTTTTGTCAAGGTTTTTAGCCGTGATAGCCATTATTCCACCCCGATCCCCATAAATGTAACACGGGGAGCGCCTTTCCCCATGGACTCATAAATGTTCCTTATGTCTGCGTGAGTGATGTCCTTTCCGCCGAGACCGCCCACAAAGTCATACAGCGGAGTGCTCACACCTGCCCACTGCAGGGCAGCAGCCACATTCACATAAACCGTTCCCGCATTGCCGAAGGAAATGTCCTTTTCAAGCACCGCCGCTGCCTTTGCGTTTTTCAGCGCCCTTGCTATCTCCTCATTGGGGAAGGGTCTCATATAGCGTATGCGCAGCACTCCCGCCTTTACACCCTCACGGCGCAGCTCGTCCGCAATGGTCCTGCAAAGCCCCGCCGCTGTTCCGAGAGTGATGATGACATAGTCCGCATCCTCCGTCAGGTACTCCTCCGCAAGACCCGTGTACTTTCTTCCGAAAAGCTCCCCGAAGCGCCTTTCGGCTTCCTTTATAACGGGGACGGCTCTTTCAAAGGCTCTGTGCTCCTTGTACTTGAAGATGAAGTTCGTTTCCGGCCCCGCAGAGAAGCCCATGTTCTTCGGGTGCTCAAAATCAAAGCAGTTCTCCGTTTCATAGGGCGGCAGGAACTCCCGCACCCTCTCTCTGTCGGGTATGTCCACATTCTCGTAGGTATGGGTGAGAACAAAGCCGTCAAGGTTCACCATAAAGGGAGTTGAAACATCCCTGTGCTCTGCTATGTAATAGCTCATGACCGCCATGTCCAGAGCCTCCTGCGCATCTGCGGCATATTCCTGTATCCACCCGGTGTCAAGGAGGGCAAGGGAATCACGCTGATCCCCGTAGATGTTCCAGGGCAGGGCTGTGGCACGGTTTGCATTCATCATCACCACAGGGAAGCGTCCGCCTGCCGCATAGGGCAGTCCCTCCGCCATGTACAGAAGCCCCTGTGAGGATGTGGCTGTAAAGGTGCGCACTCCCGCAGCGGATGCGCCTATTGCGCAGGAAAGGGCTGAATGTTCGCTCTCAACGTGTATGAATTCACTGTCAAGGGAGCCGTCCTCCACCATTTCCGAAAGCCTTTCCACCACCACGGTCTGAGGTGTTATGGGGTATGCCGATATAACATCGGGACAGGCAAGGCGTATGCCCTCCGCAAAAGCCTCATCACCGGACAAAAAGCGCTTCATTTCCTCACCTCAGTTCTATTGCGGACTTGGGGCATATCTTTGCGCATATGCCGCAGCCCTTGCAGAAATCATAGTCTATAACGGGTGTTTTCCCGTCCATTGCGATCACCCCGTCCGGGCAGTACAAATAACATTGACCGCAGCCGATACACTTTTCGTTATCGATCTGCGGTGTCCTGCTCCTCCAGCCGGAATTTACCGTCACAAGGTAACCTGCCTCAAAGCAGGTATCCTCCGGTATATCTTCAAAAGCAAAGCTCTTTTTCTCTCTCAGATACGGCTTCATTTTCTCACCCCTCAAATACCCGTTCCACTGCTTTTTTGTTCTTCTCCCGCAGCCTTTCGGGCATATATCCGTCTATGGCGGCAAATATCTGCTCCTTTGTGACCAGCCCCGTCAGCTTCCCCACATAGGCAAGCATGACAGTGTTCACCACCGGCAGCCTTAACTCTGCGGCTGTGCTGTCCGCATCAAAGGAAACAGCCCCCTCTGTCTCATCCGCCGAATTTACTATGAGCTTTCCTCCCTCTTTCAGCAGGGAAAAAAGTCCGGGGGTGAAAAGGGTCTTGTCCAGAACGGCGATACAGTCTGCCGCCGCAGTCTGGCTCCTGTCTGTCACGGGGGTGTCCGACAGCTTTGTGAAGGCTCTCACCGGAGCCCCTCTGCGTTCGGGGCCGAAGGTGGGAAAGGCAAGGGAATATCCCTCCGTACAGGCGGCACCCATGAGCTTTGCGGCTGTGAATGCGCCCTGTCCGCCTCTGCCTATCCATATTATCTCTTTTGTGCTCATATCATCTCCACCTTAACAGGAATTTCTGCAGCCTGCCCACAAGGAAAGTGACAGCTATGACCACCCCACCGATGACCAGCAGTCCCACGATGGTCCTTGTGTAGTCGCCGAAATCAGAATAGTTCTTCACATAGTAGCCCATACCGTCCCTTGCTCCTATCATCTCCGCAGAGGTGAGGAGTATAAAGGAAACGGAGAGCCCCTGATTGCACCCCAGGAATATCTGACCCAGCGAGGCGGGCAGAAGTATCTCAAAAAGCATGGTGGGCTTTGAGACATTGAGCACCTTTGCGGAATCCAGAACTTTCTTGTCAACGCTCATGACCCCGCTCATGGTAGAGGCGAACACGGGCCAGAAGGATGCAAGGAATATGACGAACACCGAAACGCTGCGGAAAGTGGGCAGCAGTGCGATGCCGTAGGGTATGTACACGATAGGGGGAATGGAGGAAAAGAATTTTGTGATGTAGGTGGCAGCATTCCCCGCCCTGAGATTGGAGGCTATGACCAGCCCCAGAGGGATGGCGACCACCACAGCCAGCAGGAAGCCCTGTATGATTATCCCCACGGAGGAGGCTATGTTCACGGCTATCTTATCCCTGTCCTCCACAAACTGGTGGAGAATGGTGCCGAAAGGAGGAAAAAGGGCTTCCCGCAGCAGTTTCAGCTTGACAGTGGCAAGGGTCCAGCCGCCGAGGAAAACATACAGAAAGCCGATTATATCCAGAAACACATCCAGTGAGGGCTTTTTCTTAACAAAGGCAGAGACCGCAAGGGTCAGCGCCTCCAGTATCAGCAGGAAGCCAACAAGGTAAACGCCGTATTTGTCCGTTCCCTTTCCGGGTATGAGAACTATTGCAAGTGCTATGGCAAAAAGTATGTGCACCGGGCGGAGGAACCGCTGTTTCGCAGTCATATCACGACCTCCTCGCCGCCTATCCTGTTATAGACATCACCACGGAATATGCTCATTATCTTCTCCCTGAAACCGGAGTAGGAGCGTTCTTCACGCAGGTGGGATCCTCTGCCGGAGCGGGCAAAGGGGACACTCAGTATCTCCGCCACCGTGCCCGGGTGGGATGTCATCACAACTATGCGGTCGGAAAGGAGTATAGCCTCATCTATGTCATGGGTGACAAAGACCACGGTCTTTCTCCTGCCGTTTCTCTCCTCGCCCTCCCAGAGCCTGAGAAGCAGCTCCTGAAGCTCCTTCCTGTTCTTGGGGTCAACTGCGGAAAAGGGCTCATCCATGAGGAGTATGTCCGTATCCATCGCAAGTGCACGGGCAATGGCAGCTCTCTGCTGCATACCTCCCGAAAGCTGTGAGGGATATTTCCCACCGTAGCCCGCAAGACCAACCTTGTTCAGGTATTCATCCGCAAGCGCAAGACGTTCCTTCTTTGAAAGATCCTTTCTCACCTGTCTTATGCCGAAGGCGATGTTTGAGCGGGTGGTCATCCACGGGAACAGGGAATAGTGCTGGAACACCACTCCTCTGTCAGTCCCCGCACCGTTGACGGGGCTGCCGTTTATGCTCACGGAGCCCGTGAACCTGTTGTATACTCCTTCGAGAACGCTGAGGAGAGTTGACTTGCCGCAGCCGGATGCTCCGACTATGCTCACAAATTCTCCGTCCTCCACACCGAAGGAAACGTCCTTCAGAGCTGTAAAGCTCCTGTTCTTTTCCTCGTAGTCAACAGTCACATGGTCTAACTCTATTTTCATTGCCGACACCCGCTTTTCTTCCTTATTTGCTGTCTTTTTGCCTGTCATGTAAATCGTCTTGGCGGATACCGCCCCTATTGGGACGGGATCCGCAAATCAATGTCAAGTCTGTTCTGTCGATTTAAGTTGTATGCTGTCTTATTCGTACTGGTCGAAGTGCTCCTTGAGCTGCTTGTACACTGCATCATCGGGCTTTTCTGCGAGCAGGCTGTCAAGAGCCTCTTTGTAGACGTCCGTGTTGTACAGCTTGTCTATATCGTAGTCCTCGGTGTACCCCAGCTCCACTATGCTGTCCTTCAGAGCCTTGGTGCCCTGCTTGTCCGGGTCGGGAACGGATGTGCCGTAGCCGCCGTATACCTCGGTGCGTATGAACTCCTCATCTATGTCAATGTACTTCTTTACATCCGCTATGGTGCCCTCTTCATTTTCCTGGGTGAACTTGTACGCCTTTATAAGAGCACGCTCGAAAGCCTTGTAGGAATTCGGATTTGCTGCAAGGTTGGGAGTGGATGCCACCTGTCGGCAGCAGGGCTGGTTTTTGAGCGCATCCTCCTCGGAGCAGCGGTAAACTATGTCATATCCCTGAGACTGAGCAAGGGAGGCATAGGGGGAATAAACGGAAGCCGCATCTATGCTGTCGTTTGCAAGTGCTGCATAGGCATCCTTCTGGCTGTCAAAGTAAACTATGTGTACCTGACCCTCCTCATCCCCTATCTGTATGTTGGCATTTTTGAGGAGTATCTGCAGCTCCGCATCCTGCACGCTGTTCTTCACGGAAGCCACATTCCTGTCCACCAGCAGCTCAACGCCCTTTTTGCCCTCGGTGTTGAATTCGTGCTTTATGACGTAGCCGTGTCCGTTGGTCATGGCGCCGCCGAAAATTGTCAGGTCGTGTCCCTGTGACTGGAAGGTGAGGGAGGGAACGGAGCCTATGAACGCCACATCCAGCTTCCCGGATTCAAGACCGTTCGCAAGCTCTGCGGCAGACGAGAACTGAGTGAGCGTAACATTCAGACCCTCTTCTGCAAAATAGCCCTCTTCCTGTGCCACAAATCCCAGAAGGTGGGCAGTGGAATTGAGATATCCCAGACCGAATTCCGTTTTTTCAAGAGTGCTGCCCTGTGGTGCCGCATCCGTCTGTGCGGCGGGGGTGGTATCGGCGGATACATTGTCTGCGGATGGTGCGGAGCAGGCTCCCGCAGTGACTGCCAGTGCAGCCGTAAGTATTATTGAGATCAGCTTTTTCTTCATTTCAAACACTTTCCTTCTGTCATATCATGTTGTTTCATTCTGCGCAGCAGTCGGGCACATCCGCATATTCCGGGTCTTCCTCATCGCAGCAGTCATTCTGCCCTTCTTCTTTGCAGCAGTCCTCTTTTTCTTCGTCCTTGCAGCAGTCTTCCTGTTCGTCCTCGCAGCAGCTGCCCTTTTCTTCATCCTTGCAGCAGTCCTTTTCGGCTGTGCTCTGTGAAGTTTGGGTCTCTTCCTGCTGCATTCGTTCGGCGTTCTGTGCATCACCCGAAGTCTTTGCAGCCCCCGCATTCTGGCATGCGGTCATGGTACAGGCAAAAAGTATGAGTGATAAAGCCGTTTTTATTTTCTTCATCTTGCTTCCTTCTTTTTTGGGAGAGAGAGGAAAAATGCCGTACTCTCTCCTTTTGTCTTTTCCCGATGTCTCATCATGATGTCCTGTCCTCGGGTCTCCCCTGTGGACATTAACTATTTTAACCTCCATCCTGCCATTTGTCAAATATATAAATTTTAGTTTGCGTTATAATCCAAACCTATAACCCGGTGGGCAGCGCCCACAGGCACCCGTATATTTCTGTGTGTCATGCCTTTACATACGGACTCGGTAACTCTGCATATGTTATTGATATTTATTATCTTATGTCGTGCTTTTACTTTATACCTTGAATATAGCTTTATCGGAAAATACGTCCTCCGTCACACGGCGGGCAGCGCCCGCAGGCACCCGTATATTTCTATGTGTCGTGCCTGTGCAAGCGGGCTCGGTAACTCTGCTAATGATATAGTTTCTTTATTTGCTTTTTTTGCTTTGAAAAGTTACCGAGCACCCGCAGGGCGGGCAGCCGCTGGTATGTAGAGATTTAGGACAAAGCTATCAACAGGTGCCTGTCGGTGCTACCGACTTGACTAAAGCGGTGTAATGGTGTATGATAGGAGTATACTGAAGATAAAAGGGATAATAGGTAAACAAAATGACACAATACAAAAAAATGATAACCACCCCCGTATCAAAACTGATACTTTCACTTTCCGTACCCACCATAATATCTATGCTGGTGACAAATATCTATAACCTGGCGGACACCGCCTTTGTGGGAAAGCTTGGTACCAGTGCCAGCGGAGCGGTGGGCATAGTTTTCGGCTTCATGTCCATAATACAGGCGTTCGGCTTTATGTTCGGGCAGGGGTCGGGGAGCATAATCGCAAGGCTGCTGGGGAGCCGTGACACGGAAAAGGCATCACTCCACGCTGTACTGGGGGTAACATCATCCTTTGTGTGCGGACTTGTCATAAGCATTGCGGGCTTTGCCTTTCTTGACCCCATAGTGACGCTTCTGGGCAGCACACCCACCATCGCACCCTATGCAAAGACCTACATCTCCTACATCCTTATCGCATCGCCTTTTATGAGCTCATCCTTCACCATGAACAACATCCTGCGCTATGAGGGACGGGCATTTCTGGGAATGGTGGGGCTGATGACAGGCGGCATCCTCAATATGGTCTGCGACCCTATACTTATGTTCGTCTTCGGCATGGGTATTTCCGGAGCGGGGCTGTCCACGGCAGTGAGCCAGCTTGTGAGCTGGTGCATACTCCTGTCAATGTTCCTCACAGGCAAAACCGAATCAAAGCTGTACCTCGGCGACCTGCCCCGATGCGATATCCTAATGCTGCTAAACATCATGGCGACGGGCTTCCCCAGTCTCCTGCGGCAGGGGCTCAGCAGCACTTCCACGGTGATACTCAATTCTGCCTGTGCTCTCTACGGTGATGCGGCAGTGGCAGCCATGAGCATAGTTTCAAGGGTGGCGTTCTTCTCCTTTTCCATTGCCATCGGGATCGGACAGGGTTTTCAGCCTGTGTCCGGCTTCAACTACGGTGCAGGGAAATACAGCAGGCTCAAAAAGGCTTTCGTTTTCACGGTGATCGCTGCCGAGACTATCATCATAGCGGGCAGCGTGGTGCTCATAGTTTTTGCGGAGCCTCTCATCCGCATTTTCCGTGACGACCCTGCGGTGGCGGAAACAGGTGTAAGGGCGCTGCGGCTCCAGGCGCTGTCACAGGTGGTGCTCCCCTTCTGCATGGCGGTGGAGATGATGTTCCAGAGCACAGGGAAAAGGCTGGGTGCCTCCGTTATGTCATCTCTGAGAGGGGGACTGCTGCTCATACCCCTCATAATCATAATGTCGAAGCTGCGGGGGCTTGCGGGCATACAGGAAGCCCAGCCTCTGGCGCTGCTCATATCTTTCCCGCTGACAGTGCCATTTGCGGCATGGTATTTCATCAGACTGCCGAAAGAAGACCGATAGCACCGACAAACTAGGGAATAGCTGCTTTGATCAGTATATTTGCAAGTTGTACTCATCCTGTTTCTTTCTTTGTGCGGCAGATCTTCTTCGTTTTTTGCTGCATCTTCTGATTTTTGCTGCGCCTCGATTCGCTCCTATAAAGGCTTAGAGGGATTTGTAGCAGTATTTTCCGTTTTTTTGTTTAAAACTATATTATTTTATTTTTTCTCTTATAATAGAAAAAAATTCTGCTATTCTGCTACATTACACTGACAACCCGCTTCATACAGCTTTTTTCCGTGCAGCAATATTTTTTCGTGTTTTGCTACACGACCCTTACTCTTGTTTCCGGCAGGCATTTGTTACCGATAGTCCGTCTTTGCCTATCCTATGCCTGTAAAACACCCACCCCGGAGAGATATGTCACATCTCTCTGTGCAAGCTAAGCATTGTTTTGCGCATTTTTCAAGACCTCAGGCAAAGCCTCAACCTATATATTATAGCATTTTACGAGTATTCAATCAATAGGTTCCTAAATATTTTGCGCAATACAGCCATTTTTGTACACTTGCACAAACCTCTGCCCTGTTTTTGTACATCACTCTGCCTTTTCTGACAATTTATTCCCCGAAATCACTTGAAAACAGGATGAAAATGTTGTATAATGGACAGTAACGGGTCGTAAAATGAGCATGACCATGCCGGACCCGATCCATAAAGCAAAGGAACACTATTTACAGGGCAGCATCCCTTTTTAAAATAATAAACGGAGGTAACATCATGGCAAAGAAAAGAATAGGCATACTCACCAGCGGCGGCGACTGCCCCGGTCTGAATGCGACTATCAGAGGCGTTGCAAGAGCCTGCTTTGACGAATTCGGCAAGGATCTCCAGATCATAGGCATACAGAACGGCTATTACGGACTGATAAACAATATCGCCCGTGAGATGGAGCCCTCGGAGTTCTCGGGCATACTCACCATGGGCGGCACCATACTTGGCACCAAGCGCCAGCCCTTCAAGATGATCTCCTCCATCGGTGAGGACAATATCGACAAGGTAAAGCAGATGAAGGACACCTACAAGGATCTGAAGCTGGACTGCCTGCTGACGCTCGGCGGCAACGGCACCCACAAGACCGCAAACCTCCTTTCTCAGGAGGGGCTCAATGTCATAGGTCTGCCAAAGACCATCGACAACGATATCTACGGTACGGATGTGACCTTCGGCTTCCACACCGCAGTTGACACTGCCACGGATGTCATAGACCGCCTCCACACCACCGCCGCCTCCCACAGCCGTATACTCATGGTGGAGATCATGGGCAACAAGGCCGGCTGGCTCACTCTGTACAGCGGCATTGCGGGCGGTGCTGATGCTATCATCATCCCGGAGATACCCTATGATATAGACAGTGTGTGCGAGGCTATGCAGAAGCGCTCGGACAACGGACACAGGTTCTCCATCGTAGCTGTGGCAGAGGGTGCATACAGCAAGGAGGAGGCAAAGATGAAGAAGAAGGAGCGTGCAAAGGCAAGGCTTGAAGCGGGTATCACCACCGCCACCGCCACCATTGCAGCTCAGGTGCAGAAGGCAACAGGCATAGAGACCAGAGTCTGCGTTCCGGGTCATATGCTCAGAGGCGGCAGCCCCTCAGCATACGACAGGATCCTTGCCACCCGCTTCGGCGTTCGTGCCGCCCAGCTCATCGCCGACAAGAAGTATGGCTACAGCGTTGCCATGATAAAGTCGGAGATCTCCGAAAATCCCCTTGAAGAGGTTGCGGGAAAGACCAAGTTCGTCGATCCCGACGGCGGCTATGTAAAGGCTGCCAAGGCTCTTGGCATATCCTTCGGCGACCGATAGGCAGGCAGAGCCTGCACCCACCCGGTGAAGTCTTTTATTGGAGCCTTTACATACAGGCTCGGTAACTTTTCATACAACGGCATCCCGCAATGCGAGTTGGCAGGCAGAGCCTGCACCCACCCGGTAAAGTCTCTTTCCCTGACTGTCTCATACGGGCTTTGTAACTTTGCATATGTTGTTGATATTTATCTTCTTTATATCGTATCTTTACTTTACCGCTCGGTAACTCTGCTAATGATATAGTTTCTTTATTTGCTTTTTTTCTTTGAAAAGTTACCGAGCCCGTATGTAAAGGCATGACACACAGAAATATACGGGTGCCTGCGGGCGCTGCCCGCCGGGTCGCAGTCGGTCATACCGACCCGGTCGCTGTCGGTCGTACCGACCCGGTCGCTGTCGGTCGTACCGACGCCCTGCCGGGAGGAGAACAGATGAAACTGAAGATATATTACGGAAATACCGGAACAGGCAAATCCTACGGGATAATGCAGCAGATAAAGGAAAAGGCCCTTGCAGGGGAAAAATGCCTTGCCATAGTGCCGGGACAATTCACCTTTGAATACGAAAAGCACCTTTACGACTACCTTGGAGCAAGGCTCTACAACAGCGGCAGCGTGGAGGTGCTGAGCCTTGAAAGAGTGAAGGGACGCATACTGGAGCGTGTTCCTCCCGAGCTTGAGGCTGCCGACATATATGTGAAGATATCCGCCCTCACGGCCGCAATAAAAGCTGCGGCAGCAGAGGGGCTTTTGTGTTACGGCTCCCGTGCCGGAGCTCCGGGCTTTACGGAAACGGTGATGAAGATGATCTCGGAGCTCAGCCGTTCCTCCGTCACCCCCGAAAAGCTGGCGGAGCTGGCAGAAAGAGCAAAGGGTAAGAGCTTCGGGGACAAGCTCTCCGATATATCCGCAATATTCACCGAATACCGCCGCAGACTGAACGCCTTCGGTCTGCGTGATACAGACGAGGACACCGCCCTTGCGGCACTGTCGGCGGAGAAAAGCGGCTTTTTCGGCGGGAAATACATATACATAGACGAATTCAAGAGCTTTACGGGAGACCAGTATGCCCTCATACGGGAAATGCTCATCTGCGGCAAAGAGCTCACAGTGGCGCTCACTGCCCCCGCAGAAAATATGAGGAATACCTTTGCATCCGTGTGCAACACCATGCGCATCCTTTCCGACAAAAACTTCTGCGGCTATGCCTTCGACCTTGAAAAGACACGGTTCGAGGGGGCAAAGCGCTCCTCCTCCCCTGCCCTCACCGCCATGGCGGCAAGGCTTTTCGAGCCGGGGCGGCTGTCGGAGGACAAGCCCCCCGGTGATGATATAACCATCGTCACGGCTGATTCTCTCCACAGGGAATGTCTGTATGTCTGTGCAGAGATACGCCGCCTTGTGTCGGAGGGCGCACGCTTTCGTGATATGACCATCCTCTCCCGTGAGATGAACAGCGATGTGAACATACTCTCCCACTATCTTGACAAGTACCGCATACCCTACTATTCCGACAAAAAGGTGCCTGCTATGGGGACGGTCTATTTCCGTGCCCTTGCACTTGCAATGGAGCTCAGCATCGCAAACGACACCCGCACCGTACTTTCCTATGCAAAAACAGGTCTGGCGGGGCTCGATGCGGAGTCGGTGCGCTCCCTTGAAAACTACGCCTATATGTGGGGCATAGAGGGCAGTACATGGTCCCTTGAATTTCCCGACAAGGATATGGACGAACTGAAGAACCGCCTCCTCTCCCCCCTGAGGTTCTTAAAAAGCTCTGCTCTGAAAACAGGCTCCGACAGGGCTGCTGCCCTTCTCTCCCTCTTTGACGATCTTGAAAAGCGTATGCCCGCAGACGACACGGAGGATCCCGATGCGCTGAAAATGCAGAGCATAAATTCCCAGGCTGCCGACAAGATAAGGGAGATACTGACGGCTCTGCGGGATCACTGCACCGAGGAGCTTTCCGCCTCGGAATTTGCGGATATCTTCCTGCTCTGCGCCTCAAAGGTGCAGATATCCACCGTGCCGAACAGTCTTGATGCGGTGAGCGTGCAGGCTTCGCAGCTTGCAAGGCTCTCCGACCCCGAATATGTGTTCATCATCCACGCAAACGACGGTGTGTTCCCCCTTGCCACGGGACAGGACACCACCTTTTCCGACACCGAGAGGATCTTTTTCAGGGACAACGACTGCGAACTTTATTCCGACCTGAAAATGATGCTCTCCGAGGAGAAGTTCGGCGCCTACAAGGTCATGTGCGCTCCCTCAAAGAAGCTGTATATGTCCTTCTCCACAGGCGGCGGCGGAAAGTGCTCCCCCTATATCACAAGGCTGAGAAAGCTGCTGGATGTGCGGGAGATAAACACGGACAGCCTTGACCCGGCCGAGCTCTGCCGCACCCCCGGATCCGCCTATACTGTCTATGCCTCTCAGCAGAGCAGACCGGATGTCGCTGCCGCCATAAGGGATATACTTGAAGAGGACCCGGGCTTCGCAGAAAGGTTCTCTTACCTTGACAGTGTGCAGACAGGCTACGCTCCCCGCCACAGGCTGAATGCCCCCAAGACCCCCGAAATGCTCTTCGGAAAGGCACTGGGGCTCTCTGCCACAAGGCTGGAGGAATACAGCAAATGCCCCTTCCGCTTCTTCATACACTACGGTCTGGGCGTGCGAAAGCCGGAACAGAAAAAGCTGAGCGCCATTTACTGGGGCAATGCCGTCCACCGCTGCATGGAGGTCTTTTTCAGCGAATATTCAAAGGAGGACCTTATCGGGCTCTCATCCGACACCATAGCCCAAAGGGTCTCACAGATAGTGGACGAGCACCTGCAAAGGGAGCTGTCCGGAGGCTTTGCCCAGTCCCCCGATCTGCCCGTGTTCACCGACAGGCTGAAAGGCAGCACCCTGCGGTGCCTGAAGCGTATGCAGGATGAGATGAGGGATACGGATTTCCGTGTGAAATGGACGGAAAAGGAGCTGGGAGGCAGGAACAGCGCTCTCAATGTGGTATCGGGAGCCCATTCCGTCTACTTTTCGGGAAAGACCGACAGGGTGGACGTACTGGAGGACAGGGAAAACTCCCGCTACTATGTGCGCATCATCGACTACAAGACGGGCAGGAAAGATTTCAAGAAAGATCAGCTTGCAAACGGCATAAACCTGCAAATGTTCCTGTACCTCTACGAGCTTACGGGAAAGGGCGGAGACCTTGAAGGCTACAAGCCCGCAGGGGTGCTCTACTGCCCCGTTGTCGCCCCCGACCCTGTAAAGGGGAGAGACATCACCCCGGAGGAGATACTGAAAGGTCAGAACAGCGACCTGCGCATGAAGGGTCTGGTACTGGACGACCCCGCCATCATACAGGCTATGGAGAAGATATCGCCAAAGCAGCGAGGGCGGTTCATTCCCGTGAACCTGAAAGCCGACGGCAGCTTTGATGCCAGATCCTATGTGACGGACGAGGAGGGCTTTGAGCGCATAAGCCGCATGGCTGTGAAGACACTGAAAAATATGTGCAGCTCAATATATAACGGTGAGGTGCCCGCCTCACCGCTGGATGAGAACATGGGCGGCGGTAACCAGTGCGAATACTGCGACTACCAAAACTGCTGCTCCAACTTTGCATTTGATGAGATAAAGAGAGAATGGAGGGATGAAAGTGAGCTGGACTGCTGAACAGGAACAGGCGATAAAAGCCAGAGACTGCGCTCTGCTGGTGTCTGCGGCGGCAGGCTCCGGAAAGACCACCGTGCTCATAGAAAAGCTCTCCTCTCTCCTCTGCGACCCGCACAGCGGCGTTGATGCAGATAATATCGCAGTGGTGACCTTTACAAGGGATGCTGCCGCCCAGATGAGGACCCGTCTTTCGGACAAGCTGGAGGAAAAGCTGAATGACGCCTTCGACAGCGGGGATATGCACCTTGCGGATCACATCTCCGAACAGATATCCCTTGTGCCGAATGCCCGCATATCCACCATACATTCCTTCTGCTTCCGACTCATAAGGGAGCACTCCGCAGAAGCGGGCGTTGATCCGGGATTTGGCATCATAGAGCCCTCCGACGAGGAGGTACTGGTGAAAAGAGCCATATCGAACGTGCTGTCGCAGCGCTTTTCGGAACACAGGGAGGAAACAGAGGAACTGCTTTCCATGTTCTTCCCCACACAGAAGGATCCTTCCGGGCTCTCCGAAATGATATTCGACCTGCGCAGGAAGTTCCTTGCACTGCCCTTTCCCGAAAGCAGGCAGGCTGAGATAGTGAAGTACTACTCCTCTCCCCTGCGAAAGGATGACGGGCTCATATACACGGGATTCCGTGAAATGGTGAAGCGCACCCTGAGGACCGCACTGGAAATGTCGGATGATGCTCTGCGTATACTGGATACCTGCCGTGAGGATGCGGGAAAGAACTATGAAAAGTACAGGGATGTGCTCAGGCGTGAGAATATAAGCATAGCCGATGCGCTGCGTGTGACGGGGACGGAGACCGCTCCGAGGATAGAGTTTTACTCGCTCCGCTTTACCGCTCCCTTCGGTATAAGAGGCGAGGGCGAGAATACGGGAAGTGAAGCCGTAAAGGAGCTGCGGAAGAAGTACAGGGAGCTCTGCGGACAGTATGTGACCACTGTTGAGGTCACAGCAAAGGATGAAAAGGAAAAGCCACCTGCCATTCCTTTTTCCGAGGAGCTTCTGGCGGCGGATATGAAGGTGCACGCCCGTATCACGGCACTGCTCTTTGATGTCATCCGTGAGAGCCTGGCGGAGGAAAAGCGCATAAAGAAGGCACAGAACAAGCTGGGCTTTTCCGACTCCGAACAGATAGCCTGCTCGCTTCTCTGCTCCCACGATGAGGGAAGGTACACGAGGACACCGCTTGCGGAGGAGCTTTCAGCCCGTTTCGGTCTTATCATGGTGGATGAGTTCCAGGACACCACACAGATACAGGAGCTTATCTTCAAAATGCTATCCAGAGGCGGTACCAAAGACGCCCCCGGCAGCAATTTCTTTGCGGTGGGGGATATCAAGCAGTCTATATACAGGTTCCGCTCCGCAGAGCCCTCCCTTTTCATGAAAGCGCTTACGGGCAGCGTACCCTACAAGGAGGGGAACAGGGAGCCCTCCCATATACTGCTGAACAGGAACTTCCGCTCCTCACAGGCGATAGTGGACGGGGTCAACTCCTTTTTCCGTGCGATCATGTCCGAAGCTGCGGGCGGTGTGGATTACGGGGATGATGACAGCCTTGTACACGGTGCAAAGGACACCTCCTGCCTGCCCCTGAGGGTGACGGATGTGACGGTGCCACATGGCGCCCGCTCCTCGGAAAAGACCAAAGCCGAAGCCGAGGCACTGGCGGAAAGGGTGACAGAACTCCTGAAAGAGGGTGCAAAGCCGGAGGAGATATGTATACTTGCACGAAACTCCACCCGTTTTCCTGCCTACACAAAGGCACTGGAAGAGCATGGTCTCATCTCCGACAGCGGGAGCGACAGAGGGGTGCTGAAGTCGGGTGAGGTACAGAATATCATTTCATTCCTGAAGGTCATAGACAATCCCACCCTTGACGAGGAGCTTTGCGCCCTGCTCCTGTCCCCTCTCTTTATGTTCTCTGCGGAGGATATGGCACAGGTGCGCCTGAAAGACAGGGGGCGCAGTCTCTACGCCGACCTTATACTTGCAGCCGACACGGATGATGAGCTGGGTGAACGGTGCAGAGCGGCAAAGGACAGGATAGAAGACCTTACGGCACACTTTGCGGCCGAACCTCTCCACGAGTGCATAGAGCGGCTTTACAGCGCCTGTGATGCCATAGAAGTATACTCTCTCCTGCCGGGCGGCGCCGAAAGGGTGGAAAACCTGCGCACCTTCCTGAGATTCTCCTCATCCTTTGACAGCATTGCGGGAGCCGACCTCTCCTCATTTCTGGGGAGCCTTTCGGAAATGCCGAAGCTGCCCGCCGAAGACGCAAGGATACCGGGAGCCGTCACACTGCGCACCATACACAGCTCAAAGGGTCTGGAGTACGACCATATCATACTGGCGGACACCGGCCACAGGTTCAATCTCAGCACGGACACAGTGATGTTCGATCCCGAACTGGGCGTAGCCTTTGACATAAACGAGGGGGAAAAGACCACGGGAGAGCTCCATTCCTACACATCCTTCCCCGCCATGGTATTAAGGGACAAGCTGACACGCTCACAGAAGGATGAGGAGATGATGCTCCTCTATGTTGCGCTTACCCGTGCCAAAAAAAGCCTTTGCATAATGCGGGTGCGTGAGGAGGGAAAGGAAGATCCCGCCCTGTGCCTGCGTGTGAAGCAGAGCGGCAAGAACGATGTGCTGGTGACCACTGCCATGAGCTATGCGGAGTGGATAGACACTGCTCTGCAGGTGACGGCGGGTGTGGAATACATACCTTTTGAGCCCGCAGCGAAAGAGGATAAACAGGACATCCCCCTGACCGAAAGGCAGGAAAGCCCCGACCCTCTCCTTGAGGAGCGGATAAGGGCGAACCTCAGGGACAACTATGACTACAGCTTTTCCTATATGCCCACGAAGCTGACTGTCAGCGGCATAGTACACGACAGGGCAGGTGAGCTCACATTCAGCGGGCGCAGGACCGACAGCGAAAGGGACGGTGGCTTCTGCAAGCCGAGGAACAGGGCTTTCAGCTCCACACAGCGGGGAACTGCCATACATTCGGTGTTTGAGAACCTTGACCTTTTAAAGCTGGCCCGTGAGGGAAAGGCTGCCGTAAAGAGAGAACTGGAAAGGATAGCGGACATCATAGGAAAGGACAGCGCCGCCTGTGCAGGCGAAAGGATGATAGGCGACTTTATATCCTCCTCCCTGTTCCGCAGGATGATGAAGGGCTGCGATGAGGAGAACTTCTCCCGGAAGATATACAGGGAAAGAGAATTTTTTGTACGGATGTCGGACATAGAGCCGGACGGCGATCTGTCCGCTTACAGCAGCAGCGGCGGCTTTTTGCAGGGCATTGCCGACCTGCTCTTTGCCGAAGATGACGGCTATGTTCTTGTGGACTACAAGACCGACAGGGGCGTGAGCGAAAACATCCTTCTGGAGCGCTATGCCCTGCAGCTTGACCTCTACCGCCGCAGCTTCAACGCCATACTCGATAAGCCCGTCAAGGAATGTTATATCTACTCTACTTCCCTTGGGGCAGTCATAAGGGCAGAAGTCGGTGGATAGCGGACAGCCGCATCCACTGGAAACTTCGGCGATTTTTGGCGTTACTTTTCAATGAGAGATTCCCCTCACATGAGGGGGATCGCTGTTATATAAGAACAGTCAATGACAGGGTTCAGATCAGATCGTCATCCAGCAGAAATTCCGTCAGACCGATATTGAGCACACCGTTCTCATCATACCACTTTTTACGGATATCCTTTCTTACTGTGACCTTGGGAAAGGAATCACCTGTAAGGGCGAAAGGACGAAGTTCCTGCTCCCTCTTTTCCTCATCCGGCAGTGCAAATGCCGACTGTATATAGACCTTTCTGCTGCCTTTTGAAGCAATGAAATCTATCTCACGGGGCATTTTTGAATAACTGCCCCCGGGATTTTTTTCGTTTGAGAAGACTACGCCTACGTCAACGGAAAAGCCACGGATGATAAGCTCATTATATATGATATTTTCCATGATATGAGTCATTTCCTGCTGACGAAAACCGATACGGGCATTTCTCAGACCTATGTCCTCACAGTAGTATTTATAGGGATACTCAAAGTATCTGCGCCCCTTTACATCATAGCGCTTGGCTTCGCTGAAAAGGAAAGCATCTTCAAGGTATGCGATATAGGAAGAGATAGTGTTCTGCGATGTGTTCTCAGATGTTTTCGAGCGGAGAGTATCCGCTATCTTCTTCGGATTCGTGAGCGAACCCACCGATGAGCAAAGCAGGTCAAGGAGCAGGCTCAGAATATCTTCCCGCCCGACCTTCTTTCGCTCCACTATGTCTTTGAGATACACTTCCGAAAACAGAGAGGTCAGGTAATCTGCTTTTGCGGTATCATCCGGGCGTGACAAGATCAAAGGCATACCACCGTAAAAAGCGTACTCATCAAAGGCAGCTTCCCTGTCTCCGCCCACAGCAGAGTAATACTCCGCAAAACTCAGCGGGTGAACGTGTATCTCATCACTGCGCCCCCGGAACTCGGTCAGGATATCTCTGGAAAGCATTTTTGAGTTGCTGCCCGTCACATACACATCAAGATTCGGGATCGACCGCAGGTCATTCAGTGCATCGTAGAATGTGATCTTTTTTCCCTCGGGATTGTAGGGGTTATTCACCTCGTCGGACATCTGTATCTCATCAACAAAAAGATAATACTGTTCCTGCCTGCCCTCTGTCCTGCTGCGAACATATCCGGCCAGCACAAGCGGGTCACGGTATTGTATGTCTTTTGTCAGGTCAAGCTCGACGGATATTATGTTTTCGGCGGAAACTCCCTTTTCAAGAAGATAGTTCCTGAACAGCACATTCAGCAGATATGATTTTCCGCACCGGCGGATCCCCGTGATGACCTTTACCTGCCCGTCCCACATAAAACCTGTTATCTGCCGCAGATATCTGTCTCGTCGGATCTCCATCTTATCACCCCCCATTGAAAACTTTGGCGAGTTTTGGCATTACTTTTCATCATTCAAAGCAGAGGGAAACACAAGCCCGCCTGTACTGATTATACCACATCGTGCGCAGAACAGTCAATAGATAAACAAAATATCACTGAAAACTTCGGCGAGTTTTGGCGTTACTTTTCAACGAAGATCCCCCTCACATGAGGGGGGATCACTTTATACTAATTCTTTCTCGATGTATAGACGATCTCCAAGCCTCAAATCCCTTATATTCAAGCATTTGCGGCTTGTTTCTTGTCTATACATCGGTCAGAAATTAGTAATATCATCTCGTCTCCAACTGGGAGCCTGCTATCTCCTCA
>ODAI010905676.1_pt1 | contig 26368 bp, 22 predicted proteins | sample 1539321 | NCBI WGS metagenome assembly ODAI01 (sample SAMN02144231, study PRJEB22623) | gut metagenome | biome: sheep rumen | host: Ovis aries | place: New Zealand
CGTCAGTATGCCTGCGGAATTTCTATACAATCTGACGAAAAATCTCACGGCGCATCTTCAGCACAATCTTTGTGCGGTATTGCCTTAAATCATGAAAGGATAATTTGGAAATGAAAAAAACAAAGTTCATATGTGCCGCTCTTGCAGCATTACTCGCTATGTCCGCTGTATCCTGCGGAAGCTCTGACAGCTCCTCTGAAAGCAGCTCTTCATCTGAGACCGTTTCTGCCGATGCAGCTGAGAGCTCAACAGAAGAGACAACTCAGGAAGATACAACAGAGTCCTCATCAGATGATGAAAATACATCTGCCGCCCCCTCCGATGACAGCAGCGGCGATAAAGCTGACATCAACAACTACATCAATACGACCGATGTACAGCCTGCTCTCTGGAAGGCAACTGACCCGGAGACCGGCAATGAGCTCTTCCTTATGGGAACTATCCACGTCCTCAGCGAGGACTTTCCCGGATTTCCTGACTATGTGACCGAGGTCTACGAAAACTCCGACGGAGTTGCTGTGGAGTATGACTCCAGGACCCTCACCGATATGTCCGTTTTGCAGGAGCTTCTGAGCTATATGGTCTATTCCGACGGAACTACCATAAAGGACCACCTTTCCGAAAAGGCATATGACAACGGTGTCAGGATGCTCACCAATATCGGCAGTTATTCATCCATGCTGGACTATTATTACCCCGGTTTATGGATGGATATGATAAACTCTACTGCTCTGCTTGACCTTGAAAATGCAACAGAAGAGGGTGTAGACTACCGTTTCTGTGATATGGCTGAAAAAGACGGCAAGGAAATAGTCAACATCGAGACTCTCAAAATACAGGCAGATGCTATTTGCGGATATTCCGATGAACTTGCAAGCTGGATATTTGAAAATACAGATGACCCGGATCCTGCTGAGACTGCTGAGAACTACGGCGGGCTCTACGACCTCTGGGCTCAGGGAAAAGTGGATGATATGCTCAACTTTGAAGATGAATTTGAAGATATGCCGGAGGAGCTCCAGGGCGATAAGGACCAGTACTATGAGTACGCTCTCTACGGCCGTAACAAGGGTATGGCAGACGCTGCCGAGTCCTTCCTCAAGGACGGAAAGAATTACTTCTTCATGGTCGGCGCCCTCCACTTTGCCGGAGACAGGGGCGTTGACGATCTGCTGGAGGAAAAGGGCTACACAGTAGAAAGACTCCACTAAAAAACAAGCCATAAAGGAACTGAATTCCTTTATGGCTTTTCTTTTACTTATATGTACCGTTGAATATCTGCATTACCGCTACGCCTATTTCAAGGTCATTAGTCATAGCCTTGCTGCCGTCCTGTATCTCCTCGACAGTAAAGGTCTTTCTGTCACTGCTGAGCTTGAACTTTATAGTCAGGTCATTTCCGTCGGACTTCTTTTCGCCGGTATAAGTTACCCAGCGCTGGCTGTTCTTGCGCTCGGACTCCCAACTTGAACTGCGGCATATCTTTCCAAGTGCCTCGCCCCAGGTAACGTCCTCATAGCCAGCCAGGTCTACGTGTCCGTTCTTGACCTTTCTTATATCAGAAGTGGCTCCGACAAGGAAGGGTACAAGTATAGCGGCAACAACACCCACTACCAGAACGATCAGCAGCACGATGAGTACCGGATGTGTCTTTTTTGCCTTGTAAGCCGGATAATTAACAGGCTGAGGCGCCGGATAGTCCTGAGGTCCGTTAGGATAATTCTGCGGGCCGTTAGGGTAGCCTCCCTGCTGAGGGACCTGGTACTGAGGCTGAGGTGAAGGTGCATCATATGAAAGGTCGGCTCCGCAGCCGCTGCAAAATCTGACTCCGTCATTGTTCTGCCTTCCGCAGTATCTGCATATCATATCAACTATCCTCCTGATGTTATAGACTACCTGTGAATATCTTGTCGATCATGTCAACCATTCCATAGTTGCTGAACAGACCGTCGCCGTCGTAAGTGGAGCCGTCATACTTCATTTCATCAACAGTAAATGTCTTGCTGTCGTTGATAAGGAATATTATCTCCAGCTTTTTGCCGTCACTCTTGGTAGTGCCGGTGTACTTGACGTATCTTTCGCCGTCCTCCTTGTAAGCCTTCCACTTGCCCTTCTTGCACACGTCATCCAGAGCATCGCCCCATGTCTTGTTGGGGTAGGAATTAGGTGAGCCGTTCTTTACCTTGTACACGTCAGAAGAAAAGCGGCTGATAACAAATATCGCCAGTCCTATAACAATTATAGCGGTGATGATCGTTGCCAGTGCATTCTTTTTCTTAGGTGCCGGAGCTGAATTGTAAGGCACTGGCTGAGGGTAGCCTGGCTGCCCTGCCGGAGCTCCCTGGAAATTCTGTCCCTGAGGGACAGGCTGAGGAGCCTCTGCCGCAAGGTTAGCTCCGCAGTTTTCACAGAATTTAGTTCCATCTGCAATTTCTTTACCACAGTATCTGCATATCATAGCGATACCTCCTCTAAAAAGATTATGTCAATATTATACGATATTTGCTGAGATTTGTCAATATATTTTTAGTAATTATTGCGGAAGTTTATTTAACATTGTTCTCTGTTATGTCATCCTTATGTTTTTCATCATATTCCAGTCTTTTATTATTTCTGAAGTATTCCCTGATAAACAAAGGTATATTGACAAGTCCAGTGAGCATCAGATACCCGGCCACAGTACCTGCAATGATAATAAAACCGGGAATACCGCCCAGCGGTGTCATGCCGGTGATGCAAACTATAGCTATTGATATAAGAATAATCACGGTGCTGGTGACGATCCCATTTTTCATCCTGGACCGTGCCTCATTTTTAGGGAGCGTTTCCATTTCCTCTTTGGTAAGACAATACTTCTCTATCTTCTTATCATAATATGCCATACATACCACCCTTCAAAAATTGTAACAGCAGAGATCGCTGGTCAATCGCTGTTTTTCCTGAACTCCATGTACTCCTCGTAGGTGCCCTGCCTGTCGATGCATCCGTCCGGAGTTATCTCGATTATGCGGTTTGCTGTGGTCTGGAGTATCTCATGGTCATGGGATGCAAGGAGGACTACTCCCTTGAAGTTGATGAGACTGTTGTTCACCGCTGTTATGCTCTCAAGGTCAAGGTGGTTTGTCGGACGGTCAAGCAGGAGCACGTTGGAGCCGAAAAGCATCATCCTTGAGAACATACATCTCACCTTCTCGCCTCCTGAAAGCACGTTTACCGGCTTGTAGACGTCGTCGCCGGAGAAGAGCATACGTCCCAGGAATCCTCTGAGATAGGTCTCTGTCTCGTCCTTTACGGAGTACTGCCTTATCCAGTCGAGTATGGAGAGTTCACAGCCGTTGAAGTACTCTCCGTTGTCAACAGGCATATATGATGTGGAGACGGATACTCCCCACTTGAAGGTGCCCTCGTCAGGCTGCTCCTCCTCCATGAGTATCTTGAAGAGCATGGTTATGGCCTGCTCGCTCTCGCCTATGAATGCGACTTTGTCAGTACGGCCCAGAGTGAAGCTGACATTGTTCAGCAGCTTTACTCCGTCAACTGTCTTGGAGATGCCGTCCACCTGGAGAATGTCCTTGCCAAGGTCTCTGTCCATGTCGAATCCGATGAACGGGTAGCGTCTGCTGGATGCCGGCAGCTCCTCAACTGTGAGCTTTTCAATGAGCTTGCGGCGTGAGGTAGCCTGGTTGGACTTTGACTTGTTTGCGGAGAATCGGGCTATAAAGTCCTTCAGTTCCTTTATCTTCTCCTCATTTTTCTTGTTCTGCTGCTTTATCATGCGCTGTATAAGCTGGCTTGACTCGTACCAGAACTCATAGTTGCCCACATACATCTTTATCTTGTTGTAATCTATATCCACAATGTGAGTGCAGACATTATTGAGGAAGTGACGGTCATGGGAAACTACGATAACAGTTCCGAAGTACTCCGAGAGGAATTCCTCCAGCCATTTTACTGCATCTATATCAAGGTGGTTGGTAGGCTCGTCAAGAAGGATTATATCCGGGTTGCCGAAAAGAGCCTGTGCAAGGAGCACCTTTACCTTCTCGTTTCCTGAGAGGCCGGACATCTGCTGATAGAGGATGTCCTCAGAAAGTCCGAGGCCCTGTATGAGTTTGGATGCGTCAGATTCTGCCTCCCAGCCGTTGAGCTCTGCAAATTCACCCTCCAGCTCGGATGCCTTTACTCCGTCCTCCTCGGTAAAGTCCTCCTTTGCATAGAGAGCGTCCTTCTCCTTCATTATCTCATAAAGACGTGCATTTCCCATTATGACTGTATCAAGGACAGTGTACTCGTCATAGGCGAAGTGGTCCTGTTTAAGTACGCTGAGCCGCTCCTCCTTAGGCATTATCACGTCACCTGAAGCAGGCTCCAGCTCACCGCAGAGCACCCTCAGGAAGGTGGACTTTCCGGCACCGTTTGCTCCGATGACTCCGTAGCAGTTACCGTTTGTGAACTTCAGGTCTACGTTTTTGAAAAGAGTAGTTCCTCCGAACTGTACACTGACATTGCTGACTGTTATCATATTACCTCCAAAAATAGTCCCCGGACTCCGCCGGGGAAAGTTGAGTGTACTCATTATACCATAATTTCCGGACTGTGTAAAGTATCATATGACCAAAAACGCATAAAACTCCGATTTTTTTCAAAAACCCCTTTTATTTCCGAAACAAATGTGTTATAATAAATGTGTATATTCTTTAGGAGGTCCGATAAATGCCAAAATATAAACGCAGTTTTACGTCCTATTCAAAAGAAAAATATCTGCTCGCCTTTCTTCTCGGAGCCGGATGTATGTTCATCTGTGCCCTGCCCATGATGCTGTTCAATCACGGCTACTTCATTTACTCCGGCGACTACAACGCTCAGCAGATACCATTCTATAATCTTGCAAATGACACGATACGAAACGGACAATTCGGCTGGAACTGGTACACTGACCTTGGCACCGACTTCATGACATCCTATTCGTTCTATCTGTTCGGCAGCCCGTTTTTCTGGCTGACAGTGCTTCTCCCACGGGGACTTGTCACCTACTCCATGCCTTTCCTCATTGCTATAAAGCACGGCCTTGCCTCCATGACTGCCTATGCCTATATCAGGCGCTTTGTAAAAAGCAAAGATGCTGCTCTGATAGGCGGACTTCTATACGCAAGCTCCGGATTCCAGTCATATAATATATTCTTCAACCACTTCCAGGATGTCACAGCTCTCTTCCCACTCATGCTCATTGCTATGGAAGAGAACATCAACAACCGCCGCAAGGGCGTTTTCGCTCTGACAGTCGCCCTTATGGCCGTTATCAACTATTACTTCTTTGCAGGTCAGGCAGTATTTCTGGTCCTCTACTATCTGTTCCGCATGAAGTCCGAGGACTTCCGGACCTCCTGGCCGAAATTCGCAGGACTCTGCTTCGAGGCCGTTGTGGGAACTATGATATCCGGATTTATACTCCTGCCCTCCGCCCTGGCCATAATCACCAACCACCGTGTCAGCAATATCGACTACGGCCTTGACATGGTGCTCTATCAGGACAGGACGCTCGTCCCAAGAGTGATACAGGCCTTCTTTATGCCCCCTGATGCCCCTGCATCACCGAATCTCTTCAACTCTGACTCTGGAAAGTGGGCATCTATCGCCGCTTACTTCCCCCTCCTCTCAATGACAGGCGTCATCGCTTTCATGAGAACAAGAAAAAAGCACTGGGCTGCCAGACTCACTGTAGCCTGCATATTCTGTGCCTTCACCCCCCTGCTAAACAGTCTTTTCCAGGCATTCAATTTCTATTACTATGCACGCTGGTTCTATATGCCGCTGCTCATTTTCGCAATGATGACTGCCCAGTCCCTTGACGATGAAAAGTCCGACCTGGACTTCGGCTGGAATTTCTGCGCTATCGTTATCGGTGCGCTCATAATAATAGGCTGCCTGCCTGCTACTATAGGTGAAAGTGACCCGTTCTTCTTCATGCTGCCTACCGATGCACCGTACTTCTGGCTTGAGATAGGCATCGCCGTCGCCTGTCTCATAGCATCGAAGATACTTTTCAGCTTCCGCAAAAAGGACCGTCCATTCCTTAGACCGGTCCTCTGGGTCACTGTCTTCGCCTGCGTTGGATGTATCATGAATTCAATGTACTTCACTGCTGCAAGTCTTGACGGCGAACGTGAATATGCCAAGCTGATAGAGCACAAAGATGAAGTCTACGAAGAAGTAACTGAGGACAATTTCTTCCGTATCGACGTATCCGAAGGCATCGACAATATGTCCATGCTGTGGCAGCTCCCGAATATGAGAGCATTCCAGAGCGTTGTCTGCACAAGCATAATGGATTTTTACCAAGAAGTGGGAGTGAGCCGTGAAGTTGCCTCCCGTGCAAACCTCATGAACTACCCTCTGAGAGGACTTTTCTCGGTCAAGTACTACTACCGTGAAGTCAGCGAGGATGTACGGTCATACGAGGAACTTACGGACCCGAACGCACCTCCGCTCAATGAATTCAGGTTCAAGTCAAGAAATCTGAATTCAGACGAAAAAAATCTCCTCATCCCTGAGGAGCTCCCCGGATTTGAATATGCCGACCGTGTAAATCAGTTCGAGGTGTATGAAAACACTCTCTACATCCCTATGGGATTTGCATATGATACCTACATCAGTGAGGACGATGCCGACAAAAAAACGACCGACCAGAAGGAGGACCTGCTCATCCATGCACTGACTCTCAGTGATGAGCAGATAAGCAAGTACGGAGACATACTCACTCCATATGCCGGACCCGACACACTCACTAAGGACGACTATGTAAAAGCCTGCAAGGAAAAGCAGACCATGGCTTCCTCTTCATTCAGCTTCGACTCCCATGGATTCGAGTCAAAGATAACCCTTGATAAGCCTGAACTGGTTTTCTTCAGCGTTCCATACAGCGACGGCTGGACTGCTGAGGTAAACGGGAAAAAGGTGGATGTTGAAAAAGTCTCCTACGGCTTTATGGCTGTCAAGGCCGATGCCGGCGAAAATGACATCGTTTTCCACTACAGGACCCCCGGCCTTACAGCAGGAATATGGATATCTGTTGCAGGTATCATCCTCCTGGCCGCATACATGGTTATATGTCGCCTCACACGCAGCAATAAGGCTGAAAAAGGCCATACCCACTACTATGACTACGACTCCGCACATAAGGTGAAAGCGTCCCAGGAATATATCAGCGGACTCACCGGAAAGGATAATATATGAACGATATGCACCTTGACGAAAAAACTCTCTCCAGCGAGGTAAAGTACGAGGGAAAGATATTCACAATTACCCACGACCTCGTCGAGCTGGAAAACGGCAGCACCGCTGTCCGGGACGTACTCCTCCACCACGGCGGAGTATGTGTCATACCGATAACCGAAAACAATGAGGTATACATGGTTAAGCAGTTCCGCTATCCGTTCAGGACAGTGACTCTTGAAGTCCCGGCAGGAAAACTGGAAAAAGGTGAGGACCACTCCGAATGCGGCCGCCGTGAGCTCCTGGAGGAGACCGGCTGTATTTGCAGCGAGTACATCTACCTCGGAGAAATGTACCCAACTCCTGCTTACAACACTGAAATAACTCATATGTACCTTGCAAAGGGGCTTGAGATCACCAGGCAGAGCCTGGACGAGGACGAATTCCTTGACGTTGTGACTCTTCCGCTTTCAAAAGCTGTGGAAATGGTCATGAGCGGAGAGATAAAGGACGGCAAGACTCAGATAGTCATTCTGAAAGCCGCAAGGATGCTGGGGATATAAAAAGACCCGCATCTGCGGGTCTCATAAAAATATGTATGTCAGGAAACTATTTACTCAGTTTCGCCATTGATGTCTTCAGCGGCCTCTTCGCTCTCCATGAGTATGATCTGCTGCTCGTAGGCCTCAAGTATGCGCTGCTCGAAAAGATTTCTTGCAGATGCTGATATAGGATGAACTATGTCACGGAAAGCTCCGTTTTCGTCCTTTCTGCTCGGCATTGCTACAAACATCCTTTCGCCGCCCTGCACTACCTTGATGTCGTGAACAGCAAGCATATCGTCGAGTGTAACAGAGACAACCGCTCTCAGGCGTCCCTCAGATATTATCTTTCTGATCTTTACATCTGTGATCTCCATTGAAAAACCTCCTTATAAACTATTCTCTTTGTAAGAGACACGGAATACACCGCTCAATCGCTTTACAGCTCTAAAGTGTAAAGGATAAAAGCGTGCAGTACGTCTAAATGGTATTATAACTCATTATTTGTAAAAAAGCAAGCAATTTTGAAATTTTTCATTGAAAATTTATTATCGCTGCAATTTTGATATAGAAATATATTATAACTTATATGGCAGATATTCATTTTAATGTATATTTTGTCAAATTTTCTGAAACGAAAGGTGATCTATTTTGGATAAGAACATTTTAAACGGCAAAAAGCACATCCACTTCATCGGCATAGGCGGTTCCGGTATGTACCCTCTGGCTCAGATACTCCACTCCCAGGGCTTCTTCCTTACCGGCTCGGACAACAATGAGACCGAGACTCTCGATGCCGTCAGAAAAATGGGCATCCCCGTATTCATCGGCCAGAGAGCCGAAAACATCGAGGGTGCTGACCTCATAGTCCACACAGCTGCTATCATGGAGGATAACCCGGAACTCATGGCCGCAAGAGCCAGCGGTGTTCCTGTTCTTGAAAGAGCTGACCTTCTCGGCATCGTTACTGCCTGGTACGACAACGCTGTCTGTGTGACCGGTACCCACGGAAAGACGACCGCTACCTCAATGATAACTCAGATACTCTTCACTGCCGGAGTTGACCTTTCCGCTTATATCGGCGGAAAGCTCCCCTGTATAGGAGGCAGCGGAATTGCCGGTAAAAGCGATACTCTGGTATGCGAGTCCTGCGAGTTCGAGGACCACTTTCTCAAACTCTCACCGGATATTTCCGTTATCCTCAACATTGATGCTGACCACCTCGACTACTTCGGCACTCTTGAGAATATCATGAAGTCCTTCCGGAAATTCGCTGAGATGACCTCGAAAGTACTGGTCATCAACGGTTCCGACGCTAACACTATGAAGGCTATGGAGGGCATAGACAAGGACATCATCACTTTCGGCAAAGACAGCTCCTGCGACTTCTGGCCGGATAACGTTAAGCATGAGAACGGCCTGCTCACGACCTTCGACGCTATGTACAAGGACCAGAAACTGGGCACTATAACCCTCCATGTTGCCGGGATCCACAATGTGCTCAACTCTCTGGCAGCAGTGGCAGTTTCACATTACCTCGGCATCGGCTTCTCCGCTGTACAGAAGGGACTGGAGGAATTCCGTGGGGCTAAGCGACGCTTTGAAAAGCTGGGCTATGAAAAGGGCGTCACCGTCGTTGACGACTACGCTCATCACCCCACTGAGCTTGAGGCTACTCTCAGAGCTGCAATGGAAATGAACTTCAACCACGTATGGGCAGTATTCCAGCCATTCACATTCTCACGCACCAAGCTCCTGCTTGATGACTTTGCAAGAGTGCTCCAGATACCTGACAAAACTGTCCTCACTGACATTATGGGCAGCCGTGAGAAGAACACCTACGGCATCTTCACAAGACATCTTGCGGAAAAGATACCCGGATGTATCTGGTTCCCACAGGACGAGACAGCAGAATGGACTGACGAAAGAAAATATCAGAATTTCGACCAGATATGCAGCTACATCTGTGATAACGTATCTGAGGGCGACCTTGTCATCACACTCGGCTGCGGCGATGCTTACAAGATAGCTAAAATGGTCCTGAAAAAACTCGCTGAGGAGGAATGACTATGTCAGTAAACGATAACAAGACCGAGGTATTCAACTATATAAAACGGCGCATAAATGAAGGGACCTCCCCTTCTGTCCGTGAGATAATGGACGCTATGGGATTCCGTTCCACCTCCACTGCCCACCGCTATATCAATATGCTCGTGGAGGAAGGTCTCCTTGAAAAGACCGACCACCTCAACCGCACTATCCGCCTTCCCAACAGCATGACTGCTTCTGTACCGGTGATAGGTACTGTCACAGCAGGCCAGCCTATAACTGCTATCGAAGACATTACCGGATATATAGGCTTCGAGGCCGAAGGCTGCGACCCCTCCGAGCTCTTCGCTCTAAAAATAAGAGGCGAGAGCATGATAAATGCCGGAATCCTCGACGGGGACATCGTCATCGTCCGCAAGACTGACTATGCCGAAAACGGCGACATAGTCGTTGCAATGGTGGACCATGAAGAGGCCACTGTCAAGACCTTCTACAAGGAAAGAGGCCACTACCGTCTCCAGCCTGAGAACGACACTATGGACCCTCTCATCTTCGACGAAGTGGAGATACTGGGCAAAGTCATCGGTCTGAAAAGATACTACTAAAAAAATAATTATATTAACTTCAAAAACCTCTTCCATATCCAAGGAAAATGTTGTATAATGTAGAGTGGAGTATATTTCGCTCAGAAAGGAAAGATACAAAATGCCTAACGAAGTTAAAGTAACTATATGCGGTAAGGAGTATAAGCTCAAGACCTCCGAATCGCCTAATTACGTTTTCGCACTTGCAAGAGCCCTGGAGTCAAAAATAAATGAGATAATCAACTCCGGCAGCGGTTCTTCCCCCTATGGAGCATCTATCATGGTCGCACTCAGCCTTCTTGACGACCTCAACAAGGCCAATCAGAAGCTGGACAGCATCCGTACACAGACCAAGGAGTACGTGGATGAGGCCGGAAGGTCCCGCATCGAAAAGGATGCCGCTCAGAAGGAGATAGAGGTTCTGCGTTCAAAGATAGTTCAGCTTGAGAATATGGTCAAGCTCAAGCAGCTCAGCGAAAGCATATAATGAGCCGCACTGAGGTCCTTGCTCCTGCCGGGAGCATGGAGACACTCTCGGCCGCACTGCGCTCCGGCGCCGATGCCGTGTACCTGGGAGGAAAAAGATTCTCCGCCCGGAGCAGCGCTGCTAATTTCAGCAGTGAGGAGCTCGCAGAGGCCGCAAGGCTCTGCCATATGTACGGCGCTAAGCTGGACCTGGCTGTAAATACTGTCATTTCCGACGACGAATGCCTGGAATTCTGTGATTTTATAAGGTCCGCAGCAGCTTCCGGGGTCGATGCCTTCATTGTCCAGGACTGGGGCGCTGCTGCACTCATAAAGAAATGCGTCCCCGACGCTGTGCTCCACGCATCCACCCAGATGTCAGTACACACTGCCGCAGGTGCGGGACTCCTCAGCAGGCTGGGATACGCAAGAGTTGTCCCTGCACGAGAGCTGGACCGCTCCGTAATCGAAAGGATATGCCGTGAAAACATCGAAACTGAGATATTTGTCCACGGCGCACTGTGTATGTCTGTCTCAGGTCAGTGCTATATGTCTGCTGTCATGGGTTCACGTTCTGCCAACCGAGGCTGCTGCGGACAGGCCTGCCGCCTTCCTTTTACGGCCTCCGGCAATAAAAATGCTGCCGCCCTTTCTCTGAAAGACCTCTCCCTCCTTCCCAAAGCCCGTGAGCTTGCAGATATCGGAGTGGATTCCTTCAAGATAGAGGGCAGGATGAAACGTCCGGAATACGTTGCATCCGCTGTCAGCGAGCTCAGAAAGTCCCTTGACGGACAGGCTCCCGATATGCAGCTCCTGAGAGGCATCTTCTCCAGAGGAGGCTTTACTGACGGCTATTTTACCGGCAAAAGACAGGATATGTTCGGAGTCCGGGAAAAAGAGGACGTCACCGCTGCTCACAGCCTTATCCCTCAGATACATGAGCTCTACAGGTACGAAAGAAAGGTCTGGGACCTGCATTTCAGTGCCGTTATCAAGGAAGGACAGCCGGTCTGTATCTCAGGAAGTGCCGGCGGAGTCACCGCTGAGGTCATAGGAGATGTCCCTGATAAGGCTGTGAATCGCCCGACTGATGCCGCAGCTCTTGAAAAGCAGCTCTCAAAACTGGGAGATACGGTCTTCAGCTACGCAGGACTTGACGCTGACATCGGTGAGGGACTTATCGTCCCGGCAGGAAAGCTCAATCAGCTCCGCAGACAGCTCGCTGAAAAGCTGACGGAGCTCATTATAAATAATAACACACCAAAATATACCATGGAGGAGCTGGATCCGGAATTCCCGGAAAACAGCCGCACTTGCCGGAAGTCTGCTATGACATTCCGTGTTATGTGCAGGACTCCCCAGCAGATAGAGGCTGCCGCCGGAACTGATGCGGATGTTATAATCCCCATTGAAATGGCTGACTCCCCTGCTGTCGAAAGCCTCGCCCGTGACAGAGTCATTCTGTCACCTCCAAGGTTCATCACCGATGAGGACAATACCATCCGGCGGCTCCGTGAACTGAAAAACTCCGGATACACACGGCTCTTTTGTCACACTCCGGACTCAGCTGCAATCGGCCTTGAACTTGGATTCAGGCTCCACGGCAGCTTTACGCTGAATGTGTTCAACTCCTTCAGCGCCGCACGACTGGCGGCTATCGGTTTTGAGGACCTGGTGGTCTCCTTCGAGGCCACTGCCGCTCAGCTTGGAAGGCTCCGCTCACCGGTCCCGCTGGGAGCTGTGGTATACGGCCGTCTGCCGCTCATGCTCACCAGGAACTGCCCGATAAAAAATGAGGTGGGATGCGGAAAATGCCGGAAACAGCTTACCGACAGGACAGGACGTGTCCTTCCCGTTGCCTGCTCAAAGGAATACATCGAGGTACTCAACCCCGACATCCTTTACATGAGTGACAGGCTAAGCGAACTCAGCTGTGCGGACTTCGGACTGATAATACTTACCGATGAGGACCGGGACCAGTCCCGGAGGGCGCTCTCAGGCGCCCGCCCTAATGGAAACCTCACCAGAGGCCTTTACTACAGAGGTATATAATATGAAGATAACCTTCAAAAAACTCGACGAAAAAGCTGTTATACCGGAAAGAGCTACCCCCGGAAGTGCAGGTATGGACATTTTTGCCTGCCTGGATGAAAATGTTACTATCCCTCCCGGAGAGATAAGGCTCATCCCCACCGGACTCACTGCCGCTCCCGACAAAGATGACGTTGCTCTGCTCATCTACCCACGGTCAGGTCTCTCCGCTAAATTCGGAGTCTCGCTGGCAAACTGTGTAGGTGTCGTGGACAGCGACTACAGAGGTCAGTGGATGGTTCCGCTGATAAATCACGGCCATGAGCCGTTTACCGTTGAACACGGTATGAGGATAGCTCAGCTCGTACCAACACCGGTGCTCTTCCCGGAAATAGAGGTGAGTCAGGACCTGCCCGACACAGACAGAGGGGCAGGAGGATTCGGCTCATCAGGCATATAGTCACAAGAACTGACTATAAAGTAATACTACCGCCGGCGCACATACGCTGAAAGTGCGTACCGGCAGAATGGAGATAACAAATGAAAAGAACACTCTATATGCTGCTGCTCATCGTCGCTGCACTCGTGCTCGGCGGACTCGTTGGAAATGTAAACCTTGAACCATTGACCTGGCTCGGCTACTCAAAATCGTTCAAGTTCATGCCGGACAGCTACCTCATCGACACCGACGTTCTCAAACTCGCTTTCGGCATTTACATAAAGGCAAATGTGGCACAGATACTCTTCCTGCTTCTGTCACTTTTTGTCTATTACAAGACCGCTCCCAAGCTCATCCCCGGCAAATAATGCGCCGGAGTGAAAATATTGCGGTCCCGGTGGAAAAAATTCTCACACCGCAGACATTGTCTATATCACATAATAGTGTTATAATAATAAAGAAAAAAGAAGTATAAGGAGCTGCAAAATGTTTACAAAAGATATTGGTATAGACCTGGGTACTGCCAACACTCTGGTCTATATGAGGGGAAAGGGCATCATCATCCGTGAACCCTCTGTGGTCGCAGTCAATACCAGGACCGATAAGTGCCGCTATGTGGGCAAGGAGGCTAAGGACGTCATCGGAAGGACTCCCGGCTCTATCGTAGCTGTAAGACCTCTGAAGGACGGCGTTATAGCTGACTTTGACATCGCTACCACCATGCTTCAGGAATTTATCAGAAAGGCTCTGAAAGGCACTCTCTTCACAAAGGCAAATGTCATCATCTGCATCCCCTCCGGTGTTACCGCCGTTGAGCGCCGTGCAGTAAGAGAGTCCTGCAAGAAGGCCGGCGCCAACAACGTACTCATCATTGAGGAGCCTATGGCCGCAGCTATCGGTGCAGGTCTGCCTACTAATGACCCGGCCGGAAGTATGATAGTTGACATCGGCGGAGGTACCAGTGAGGTGGCTGTCATCTCCCTGGGAGGCATCGTGGCCGCAAGGTCAGTAAGATGCGCCGGCGATGAATTCGACAACGCTATCATCAACTATATAAAGAAAAAGTATAACCTCCTCATCGGTGAGAGAACTGCCGAGAACGTAAAGCTGGAAATAGGCTCTGCCTTCCCCAGCGAAAAGGAGGAAACTATGGAGATAAAGGGCCGCAACCTCTTAAACGGTCTCCCGGAGAACATAACTGTAAACTCCGCCGAGATACGTGACGCTCTGGTCGAGCCCCTTTCCAGAGTCATCGACGCTATAAAGTCCACTCTTGAAGAGACTCCCCCTGAACTCTCTGCTGACATCATCGACCACGGCATCACTCTCGCCGGCGGCGGTGCCCTCCTGAGAGGTCTGGACAAGCTCATCAACCGTGAGACCGGTATGCCGGTGTACATCGCTGAATATCCCCTCGACTGCGTGGCTGAGGGTACCGGCAGGATACTTGAAAATATAAGCGATTATCAGGACGCTCTCACTGAAAACGTCAAGTACTATTAAGGAGGAGCTCCATGCGTGAATTCCTAAAAAGCACCAGATTCAAGATACTGCTTGCTTTTCTCGCCTTTCTTGTGGGCATAATGATATATGCCGTCACCAAGGGAGGCTATTCCGTTTCAGGTGCGTCCTTTATAAATACTGTGACCAAGCCCTTCCGCAAGGTCTCCAACAAGATAAGCATGAACATCGAGCATGACCTGGATAAGATAAACAATGCCGATGAATACTACGAGGAGAACAAGCGTCTGAAAGAGCAGATAGGAGAGCTCAACCGTGAACTCACTGAGTACGACGCTCTCAAGGCTGAGGTGGAGGAGCTGAGAAAGTTCGTCAGCATCAAGGAAGAGCATGACGACTACATCCTCTCTGTCCCCTGCGATGTCTTGGGATATGTGGCAAATGACCCGTTCAGGTCGTTCACTATCGACAAGGGTTCAGCAGACGACATAAAGCCTAACTGCCCTGTAGTTACTGCCGAGGGACTTGTAGGCATAACCGTGGAGGTCTCAGAACACGTTTCTACTGTAAGGACTATCCTCTCCCCTGACCTCTCTATTGCGGCTGTATGCTCATCTTCTACTGCCGACTACGGCATAATCGAGGGCTCGATACTCTCAGCAGAAAAAGGAAATACCAAGCTCAGTCACCTGAGTCTTTCAAATAAGCTGAAGGCCGGTGACCTTATGATAACCACCGGTACAAGCGGACTCTTCCCAAAGGATTACTCTATCGGCACTGTAAAGTCCATAAGCTACGACACCAGCGGACTTTCAATGTGCGCTGAGATAGAGCCCTGCATAGACATAACACGACTCACATCAGTAATAGTCATCACCGATTTCAGCGGAAAAAAGGAGGATGACTGATGCGGATAAGAACTACCCGTGAACAGCGCATACTTTACTTCAAAACTGTTCTGCGCTGGACTCTTTACTATGTCCTCATTTTCTTCGGGTTCATCTTCATGACCTCCGGAACATGGCTCAAGCCCGTCATACTGGTCCCACTGGCTCTGGCCATTGCGGTGAACAACAACCAGTACGGCTCTGTGTTCACAGGAGCTGTCTGCGGATTCCTGATAGACATAGCCTGCGGTAAGCTCTTCGGCTATAACGCAGTTATACTGGCATTCTTCTGCATCGTGGTATCACTGGTATTTGAGCTGTATCTGCGAAACAAGTTCGTCAACTTCATGCTCATAACTGCCGCTGCTTCATACATACAGTGCAGACTGGACTACCGTTTCTACTACAAAATATGGAACTATGATAATGTGGAACGAATATTTGTCCGCTATACGCTGAAAATATGGTTGTACACCATGATATCAGCGGTGTTCGTTTTTCTTATCATCAAGCTCATCAACAAATTCCTCATGCCTAAGAACCATCTGACCATCGAGGAAGTCATTACAACAAAGACCCAACAGAACTCTTGACCGCACAGACTGTGCGGTCTCCTTTATAAAGGAGGAGCATTTTTTGAAAGGCATTACTGATAATATAAAGTCCATAATCGTTGTTGCTCTGGTAGTGATACTGGCTGTACTCAGCGGTATGCGCCTTATGGAGATACAGGTCGTGGGTGACGAGGACATAAAGTCTCCGGACAGCAAGTACGGACCCGGCACCTCAGTCTACACCCGTGACATAAAAGCCACCCGTGGAGAGATAATGGACTACAACGGAAATATCATTGTCAAAAATGAGGCAAGATGTGACCTTGTTCTCCGGAAGGCCTTCTTCCCGGAGGACCTCAAGGAGGGCAACAAGTCCCTTATAGGCCTGTATAAAGCACTTCTTGAAAGAGGCTACGAGGTTGAGGAGACTCTGCCTATTTCCAAGGACAGGCCCTATGTGTTCACTACAGATGACCCCTCAGAGCTCATCTCCAGCCTGAACCTCAATGTCTACGCAACTGCCGAAAACTGCGTGGACAAGCTCATTTCCGACTACCAGATAGACGATTCCTACTCCGACGAGGACAAGAGGATAATCGCCGGTCTGCGCTATGAGATGACAGTCCAGGACTTCTCCTATGAGTACGATATGCTCCTTGCAAAGGGCGTTGACGAAAAGACTGTTGTGGAAATGAAGGAGCTCAGCAATTTCTACAAGGGCATCGAGGCCGTTGAGGCCTTCGACCGCAAAATTGAGCGTGGAGATATCCTCCCACATGAAATAGGCACTGTCGGCCCCATTTACGCTGAAGAGTACGATGAACTGAAAAATCAGGGCTATGCCATGAACGACCAGCTCGGAAAGAGCGGTATCGAACAGGCCATGGAAAAGGAGCTCCGTGGTACCAACGGTGAGGAGGAGATAGTCCTGAAGGACGGCAATGTCGTTGACATCAAGACTCTCACACATACAGAGACCGGTGCTACTGTCAAGCTCACTGTTGACGGAAATTTCCAGCTCAAACTACAGGGCATCCTTGACAATTTCCTGAAAAACTTCCCCTCCATAAACCCTAAGCCCGGAATCCTGGACGCCAAGAAGGGCGCTATCGCTGTTATCGACGTAAAGACCGGCGCTGTCAGGGGTATGGCAACGGCTCCCACATATAACCTGAAGGACTATGCAGAGAACTTCGACTACTTCCTGCAAGCTGAGAATTCCCCCCTGCTGAACCGTGCCACCTGGGGACAGTACCGTCCGGGCTCCACATTCAAGACCATTACTGCCACAGCCGGACTCAACGAGGGTATCGTCAACGGTGAAACTTCCTTCTACTGCAACCACGACTTTGAATACCACGGCGGCGATTATGCCTGCACCGGCTGGCACCAGAATATCGCTGTAAGACGTGCTATCGAGGTCTCCTGCAACGTGTACTTCTATGAGCTCTCCGACCGTCTTGGAATCGACACTATCACCAGATATGCCAAGCTCTACGGTCTGGGCGAGCCTACCGGAATCGAGACCGGTGACGCTGCCGGCTACCTCTGTAACCCAGAGACATTCGCTGCCCATGGTCAGCCCTGGTACATCGGCTCCGTTATCCAGGCAGGTATCGGTAACCAGGACTGCGGTATGACTCCCCTGCAAATGGCTGTAGTCGCAGGCACTATCGCTAACCGTGGAGTCCGCTACAAGCCCTATCTCGTGGACAGCCTCCATGAGTACGGCACTGGTAACCTCATCTCTGAAACTCAGCCGACTATCGCTGAAAAGATAACCCTCAACTACGATTACGTCTATGACTATATCATCGGCGGAATGATAGATGCCGCAAAGAATATGCCTGCACAGCACTCCCTCGGCAACCTGGGTTATACTGTAGCTATAAAGACCGGTACACCTCAGACAGGAGTCAACCTTGAAAAGCAGAATTCCTTCTTCATAGGCTTTGCCCCCGCCGACGACCCGGAAGTCGCTTTCGCAGGCGTCATCGAGGACGGTGAGTACTCAAAGTATATGATAAGAGACATCCTTCTTGCTTACCAGCAGTGCTACGGACTCAACGGTGTGAAGCCTACTGTTACTGCACTGCCCAAGGAGGTAAGACCTGTACTTTCCACTACCACTACGACCACAACTACTACCACTACATCCGGCACAACTGAGACCACTACTTCTTCAAGCGGCGGTCAGAACACTTCCTCAACAACTGCTGCTTACCCCACATACCCCGTCTACACAGACCCGGTATCTCCTACAGAGCCTTCATCAGAGCCTGTAACAGCAGCTCCCACTGAACCGGCTGCACAGCCTACAGAGCCGGAAACTCCTGTACCTACTGCCGCTCCCACTGCGGCTGAACCGCCGGAGCCTCCACAGGAACAGTAATTCAGCACTGCAATTTCAGACGAACAGACTCGTCCGCCTGATGTATCAAACGGCACCTATATGGTGCCGTTTTTCATTCAAAAATTTTTTTCGTAAGAATTGACCATTCCCTCCACTCCGGCGTGTTATTAGTGAAGAGGAACAAACTCCGGAGTTTCTCAACTTCATTCTAAAGGAGCTGATATGAATGCCCGATAACGGCAACATCAGAAGAGCCGTTGAAAAGTACGGAGATATGCTGTACCGGATATGTATAGTCATGCTGCAAAACTCTTCCGACGCTGAGGATGCTGTACAGGAGACATTTCTGAGCTACTTCCGGTCATCACCGGATATTGCCGACCCGGAACATGAAAAAGCATGGCTCATTAAGACTGTTACCAACAAATGCCGTGATACCCTGAGATACAGAAAAAGACATCCTGCCGAATCGGAGGACAAGCTGTGGTTCTATACCCGTGACGACGAGGACTCCCACATCCTTGAAGCTCTGTCTATGGTCCCGGATAAATTCCGTATAGTACTCACGCTGCATTATGTTGAAGAGTACAAGGTCAATGAGATATCTGAAATGATAGGCAAAAGCCCCTCGGCTGTCAAAATGCGGCTTCAGAAGGGAAGAAAACTTCTCGAAAACATCTACAGAAAGGAGTTTTTATAATGAATAAAAAAGTAAAACGCTCAGTCAGCAGCATCACTATGCCTGACGATGTCAAGGAGCGTATCATAGCAAACTGTCAGGTACCCGGCACTGCTGATGAAAAATTTGCAGACCATGTCAGCGGTATCGAGCACGTCCGGAACCGCAGTTATCTGAAAGTCATAAGCGGCATCGCCGCCTGTGCAGTACTTGCCGGTACTATAGGAGTCTCCGCACATCTGCTTAGAAATCAGCCTTCCCCTGCTCCGGCCACTACCGCTCCGGAGTCAACGACTATCGTTGCCGGTACCGAACCCACAGAGCCTGTGACTGAGCCCGCTGCTCCCCAGCTTGACGAGCTCATGGAGAGATTTCTCTCCCAGGAATACACCCTTTTTAAACCTGATGAGCAGCTTGATGCGAATGGTGAACCTCTCCAGTGGGAATGTGTGTCATTTACTGCAGAGGAAAGAGAAGAGATAGCAGGCATATTTAGGAAATACCAGTTCACCGAAATATCTGAGGAGGAGTATCAGTCTGCTGATCAATCAGATGAGATGTACTTTAACTATGAGAGATCATCGCTCGAAGGAGCAAACTTCAATATCAAAAGAAACGGTTTTGTTTCTGTCCTCTTTGAAACTTATGACACACAGGATAATGATGGAACCTCCTATGAGCTTACACACCTGGAGCATAAGTATTATAAGTGCTCAGACGGCGAAAGCCTTTTTAACGAGCTCCTCGCATACACTGAAATAGCTCCGCAAATTGCACCCTTCATCGACTTCCGCTATTCTGACGTCAAAGTAACTGACCCTTACCGTGAGGCAAGCATTACTACAGAAGGGAACGTTCCGCTTTATATTGATATGTCCGAGGTTTACAAAAAAATATGGCCTGATGTATGGATAGATGACCCGCTCATCCCCACTCAATACACAGGCAGAGCACTTACCGAGGACGAGCGTTACAGTCTCTATGACTTCTTTGAACACGCTGATTATGAGGATGTAACAGAAGCTGACCTTCCTGAGCATGGCAGTCAAGAAAGTATCACCTTCACTCACATTGACGATTTTTGTAAAACGACTATAAGCATACTCAACGACGGTTACCTTGTATGCGAGGATGTCGGCTTCACATGGGATAAGACCTCTGATACTGCCATTGCAGACAGTGAGCATTATTTCCGGAGGTATTACCGCATAGACTACCAGCAGTTCAGGGACGCTGTCACCGGCATACTTGGTGAGGACGTTATTTGCAAAGCGGAGTCATACTCCGATACTCCTCCCTTCGGACATCTTACAGACTATGACCTGAACTCTTACCAGGCATCCGGCGTTGACTGGGGACAGGCCGTACCGGCTGAGGCCATTACAGCAGTTATGAGCTATATAGAGTCACACCAATGGACAGAAGTCTCCCAGCCTATAGAGGACGCAATAATAGATGATGAAAATTCTAAAAACAGCGCCGTAATTCTTTACAACAGCCTTTCTGAAGGCGGTGTCGGATACTCATTTTATTTCAGCAACGGAGGATATGTGAGTATGCTCACAAGCGACGGAATCGAAACATGGTACAAATGCAGCGAGGACGACGATATAGCAGCCGGAGTTGACAATATCATCCAGGAATATTACAATAACAACTAATGCAAAAGGGACGCTTAAAGCGTCCCTTATTTTTATAGCCCATATCGTCTTTCTGCCACGGAATACAGCTTTTTGAAGTCCGTGGGAGTGCAGTGCTTTATCTCCTTGAAAATGCGGTTGAAGGTGGTAAGGCTCTTGAAGCCTGACCTCATAGCCACCTCAGTTATGGGAATATCTGGCTCCATGAGCAGAAGCTCAGCGGCTTTGGTACGTCTTGCATTGATGTACTGCAAATAGGACATAGAGTTGTACTGCTTGAATATCCTTGAAAAATGGTACTTGCTGTAGCCTGCAACGTCCGCAAGTTGGTCCAGAGAGATGTCGTACATATAGTTATTGTCGATGTACTTCAGCACATTGCTGAACTTCTCGCTGTACTCGTCTATCTTCTCCTCGTCAACATCCATGGCTATCTGGTGCTGTCTGAGCTGGAATTCTCTGAGGGCAATGAATATATCTATGAGCTTGACATATATCTTCACATCTGAAAGCTCAGACTTTGAGCTGTAAAGTGTGAATATATCCAGCATATTCTTTTTTGCCAGCAGATGAAGTTCCTTATCCATTTCCGGGGTTATCATTATAGGAGATGAGATACCCCTCATAAGGCTGTCCAGCGCCGGAACGTCCCCAAGAATGCGGTTGTCGCACTGGAATATGAGTCTCCTTCCAGGCACCGCAGGCATACTGTGGAGCTCTCCTGTAGGTACTATAAGCACATCATTCTCACGGATATGATAATCTGTACCGCTGACATTGACGATATATGTATTTTTCAGCGGCATCAGTACCTCCACTGCTCTGTGCCAGTGGACAGGATAGGCCTCGTTGTCCGTATTGTCATAAAGCATAACGTACTTTTTTTCATCGTACTCTACTGTTTCATAATCCCCTGATAGATGCTTTATCAACTTTCTCACCTCACCAATTTCTGTCGCAATTTATGACTCATGTTCATAATTATCTACCTTATATTATAATATAAATCCCACATTTTGTAAATAGGATACGTCTAACTTTAGTAGTTATGCACAATGAGCAGTAGGGGCAGGGTGGTCATGACACCACAATTTTTGAACAGTTTGAACAAATGAAAAGGCAGCCGACTTTAAGCCGACCGCCCTTCAGGGGATATTAAAATTAGGAGAAACCTTAGTTCACACTTCCGGCACCATAAGGTCCGGGAAGAGAGTGTCTCACTGACACCTTGTGTATACTGTACCGCCCTTGAGCTGCTGTCCTCTTGCCTCAAAGAGCTCAGATACTGTTACAATCTGATAGCCGTTTGCCTTGAGTACAGGGATAAGCTCCTCGATAGCGTCTGCTGTGTGGCTGTATGTCTCATGGCAGAGTACTATTGAATTCTCAAGTGAACCGTTGTTCATAGCGGTTGTGATAGCGTTTACAACTGACTGCTTGGTTGCACCATTCTGCCAGTCACCTGAATCAACTCCGCAGGAGATGAGGGCAACATCGTTCAGTGTGCTTGTTACAGTGCTGTTATAATCAAGGTAAGGAAGTCTCATCATCTTGGAAGGCTCTGCGCCGATGATGCTCTTCAGCTTAGCATGAGTCTGGTCAAACTCGCTTCTTATCTCAGATGCGCTCTTTGTGGAGAGCTTGGGGTGAGTTGTGGAGTGGTTTGCGATCTCCATGCCCTTGCTGTAAGCATACTTTACTTCCTGCTCATCGCTGCTGCCTGAGATCCAGCTTCCAACATAGAAGAATGTTGCGTGCCAACCTTCATTTGCAATAGCATTGATTATTCTCATTGAGGGGTATGTTGCAGCAGAACCTACTGCACCGTCGTCAAAGGAAATTGCTACGAGCTTCTTGCTTGTATCTACCTGGCTTGCAGGGAACTCGCCTACCTTGCCCTGTCCGTTAACTACTGTGGACTTCTTGCCTTCCTCAGCAGCTACTACATCGTCAATGTAGAAATTTGTGAGTGAATCGGGCATTTCGATGTAAAGAACGAGATCTGATGCTCCCGCAGGTATTGTGTAGGATGCATTTTCGAGCTTTGTCCATGTCTTTGAAGCGGCACTTACTGATGCTACCTCAGAGTACTTCTCATCGCCGTCTAATGTGTACTGAAGAGTCATCTTCATATCCTGTGCAGAAGCTGTGGGCTGCATTACTGCTGCGCTGAAGCTGTATGTGTTTCCAGCCTTGAATGTAGCTGAATCAAGGTTGATAGATGCACCATGCCAGTTGTCAGTTCTGCCTGAGACCTTCAGTGAACTGCTGCCTGAGTAGTAGTTTTCCTTGTCTGTTGAAACAGATGCTGCTCCTCTGCCTTCCCAGTCGTCAGAACCTGACTCGAAGGATGCTGTGAAGAAACCGTCTGTGTTGATAACTGCTGTTGTTGTAGTAGTTGTTGTTGTGCTGCCGCCGGAAGTTGTTTTCTTCTGGCTTGCATCGTAGCTGTAGGGAAGTGTCTCCAGTTCAAGGAGGAACTTCTGGATGTGCAGTGCGTCCATTGTAGAAAGTCCGCCGCCTGCCTCATAAACGTCAGCATTGTAGATGCCGGGGCTCTTTATTCTGTCCTTGCTGGAACCGTTCTCGCCGTAAACGTCTGAGTTTGCGATAGCCTGCATTACAAGTACAACGTCGTTCATCTTAACTTCGCCGTCATTGTCAGCATCGCCCCAGAGAGTTACCAGCTTGTCGATGTCTTTTTCATTTGAGCTTCCTTCGTCTGTGTAGCCGGGGCCCCACTTGGAGGGGGCAACCAGTGCAACTATCTTGTCATATGCCTGCTTAGGCTGATAGCTGCCGTCGAAGATAAGGGGCTTGTCGCCGCTTCTCCAGCTCATTGTGTCGTTTGTTCCCCAGAAAGTAAGGGATGTAACTGCATCGCAGTCTCTGATAGCTTTAACTATGCCCTCGTAGTATGTTGCCTGAGATGCCTCAGTAGCACCGTTGGATGCCTTAGCTGTAGCGTCGAGCTCAGTTACGTGTATCTCGCAGCCGATGGATGCGAACTTTTCAAGAGCCTGCTTGTAAAGTGATGCGCTGGGATATGTTGTGTCAAGGTGAGACTGCATACCTACACCGTCCAGGTTGCCCTGCTCATATACCTTCTTACAGAAGGAGTAGATAGAATCTCTCTTGGAGTCGATGTACTCATTGAAGTCATTGTAGAACAGCTTACAGCCTTCGGGAGCATACCTTCTTGCATACTCAAAAGCCTTTACCATATAACTGTCATCGCCGTAGATAAGTGTCCAGGGTGACTGTCCGTTAGCCTGGTCCATACCTGCTGATCTGAGGCTGCCGTTGTTTACTTCAAATGCCTCGTTTACTACGTCGTAAGCGTAGAGGTTCAGTGTAGGATAGTTCTCCTTCAGCATAGCGAAGGTATTCTTGATGAAGTTCTCCATACGCTGATCCATGATCTCCTTGGATACAATAGCGCCGCTGTCAGAGAAGTTCTCTCTGAAGAACCAGCCGGGAGTCTGGCTGTGCCATACGAGGGTATGACCTCTTACAGGCATATTGTTCTTTACTGCCCAGTCAAGGATGACCTTAGCGCCGTAGGGGAGCTTTACCTGGGGATTAACATTGTTTCCCTTGGACTGGCTGGCAGACTGATCAAGGATATTCTCAGGCTTGAGCTCATTCTCGGGAGTGATGCTGTTGAAATGCTTTAATATGAAGTCTGAAGCCTTGCCAACTTCGTTCTGGCTTACAGCGCTTCCTACTCTGAAGTAATCAGAGAATACGTTCTTGAGTCCTGCATTCTTATTGTCATATGTTGTAGTAGTTGTTACGTTGTAGGGTCCGTCTGTTATAGTTGTAGTTGTTGTTGTGGAGATATTGCTGCCGCCTTCTACTGTACCGCCGCCTGTTACAACAGATGACTTTGTCTTTTCAACTGCTGCGAGAACATCGTCGATGTAGAAGTCTGTGAGGCTTTCAGGAGCCTCAACGTAAAGGATGAGTTCACTTGAGCCTGTAGGTATTGTGAAGGAAACATTCTCCAGCTTTGTCCACTCACCGCTCTTTGCTGTACCTGAAGCTACCTCATTGTAGGTTGCGGAATCGCCGCTGCCCTGCTGGAGTGTGAACTTCATATCAACAGGCTCGCCGCTCTTCTGAAGTACGGCTGTGCTGAAGCTGTATGTGTAGCCGGGAACGAAGTAATCGGGGTCAAGAGTGATAGCAGCACCATGCCAGTTATCTTCTCTTCCGCTTACGTAAAGTGACTTGCTGCCTGAGTAGTAGTTCTTGCTGTCGGTAGTTACCTTAGCACTTCCTCTGCCGGTCCATTCATCTGTACCGGACTCAAAAGTGCTCTTGAAGTAGCTGCCGTCTGCATTTGCTTCCTTAGGCTCCTTCGGAACGTCGGGTTCTGTGCCGCCGCCGATAGTAAGCTCATTCTTAGAAACTGTAGCTCTTCCTGAGCTCTGCCAGCCTTCAACGTTGAGAGCTACCTCACGAAGGCTGCCCATCTTCATGTTGAACTGGTTTTCCCAGGCTGCGAAGTGCTTGTCGATATTTATAGTACCCTGTGTACGGAGCTGACTGTCAACTCTGACGCTCCAGTACTGATTGAAGTGAGTAACGCCCTGTTCGATAGAAGGGCCGTCGTGTGTACCGGAGTACACCTCATAGGTACCATCGTCAACTGTGATAGTGCCAACCTTCTTCATATTTGCGCTCTCTCCGGGTGGTCTCCAGCTTCCGTAGGAGTCTACGATGTAGTACTCGACCAGCGGGCTTGTTGTCCATCCGTAAACGCAGAGGTAAGAGTTTCCGTTGGGGTGGTAGTCACAGGCATAATCTACCTTGATACCGTCAAGCTGGTTCCACTGAGTACCGCTTGACCACTTCTTTCCTGCACGGAACAGGATGTTGTGGATGCCGCTCCATGAACAGCTATAGGTACCGGGGCCGCTGCCTGCATCGAAAGAAATGGTGCCCTGACTGTACTGATTCCAGACCTCATAGTCGTAGCCGTTTTGTGTAAAGGTTTTCTGATAATCGCTTGCGGCTGATGCATCAAGGTCGGGGATATTTGGTACACTTGTCAGGCAAAGGAAACCGGTCAGCACACCGCTGACGAGCTTCTTTAAAAAGCCTTTTTTCATTGCGTATCATTCCTCGCTTTCAGTTTATAATGATATAATTAACGACTGCCGGTTGTTCCCGGCACGTATGAGCTGCAAGGAGATACCGTAGCTCCCTCTGCTCCGGAATCCCCTTCTCCCTCGCAGCTTCTATGGTTATTTTATTACATTTTCGTGAACAATTCAAGTCATTTTTTGCTAACAAAAAATTAACCAATCATTTTTTGCTAATTATTCATTAATATGCTGTAATATGCTGTTAATTTTTAGTCAATATCGCAAAGCACGGATAAATGGTGATTTTTTATATCACTTTTATGCTGCGTGTGATACTTCAATGACGATATTGCCTTGAATTTCAAACAATATTGCTTTC
>ODAI014521314.1_pt1 | contig 26353 bp, 24 predicted proteins | sample 1539321 | NCBI WGS metagenome assembly ODAI01 (sample SAMN02144231, study PRJEB22623) | gut metagenome | biome: sheep rumen | host: Ovis aries | place: New Zealand
CGAGTCTCGTTCATCGCTCAATGCAGGATGCAAATCCTGCTTTTTTTCTCTACAAAGCAGAACACTCGTAGCCGAGCGAATTGCCGAGCAAATCCGTAGCCGAGCGTATTGCAACGAAGCCCGGGTGGCGGAATTGGTAGACGCGTACGTTTCAGGTGCGTATGCCGCGAGGTGTGCAGGTTCGAGTCCTGTTCTGGGCACAAGTGATCCAAGAAGTATTGCGCAGGTGGTGAAATTGGTATACACGCTACTTTGAGGGGGTAGTGGCAGCAATGTCGTGTGAGTTCGAGTCTCATCCTGCGCACAGAAAAAGAGACATCTTCGTTGAAGGTGTCTCTTTTTTGTATGTATCAATTGTATCAGACGATTTCGTTGTTATCTCTTTGGAGATGTTCGGCAATCTTGGATCGTCCGAACTGCAGCATCTTAAAGCAGAAGATATAAAAACCGATAAGCAGGATCCCTGACCACATTGTTCCGACCTCCCTCATCATGAGCAGTGCATCGTAAGTGCCATGCAGCAAGACGGGCACCCAGAAGATACGCGAAGCCTTGCGCCAACTCATGTCTCCGAAATAAATCATAGAATAGAAATATCCCATTGCGACGGCGAAGAGGAAGTGTCCCGGTACGGCGAACATAGCCCTCGCCACTGCGACCGATTGCCACGAGTCGAGGTTAGAGAAGAGATAGATGATATTCTCGGTTGCAGCAAATCCCATCCCGATAGAAACAGCATAAACGATACCATCAAACCGCTCGTCGAAATACTTATTACCTCTCAGTAACAGCCATAGCATGAGCAATTTAGCCAACTCTTCGGGTATAGCAGCACCGACGAAAGCTTTCCACGCCGCCTGTAGGAGCGTTGTCGGATTATCGGGAACAAGATAAAAGAACGCCACACTTGTCTCAAGGAATAGCGCAATCCCAGCAGAAATGATGCCATATAAAAAGCCCTTTGCAATTTGGGAAAAAGGTTCCCGCTGGTACTTATCTTTCCACCAGATGTACAATACTAGCGCAAAAGCAGGCAGTACTGCGGCAAAAATGACCGTATAGATATTATTGATTTGCATAGGTTCAGGCTTCTGTCAGGAAAGTTGTTACTTCGTTCATAAGTTCTATTTTTGCTTTCTCAAGGTTATCATTGACGATAACAGTATCAAAGAACTGTGCTTTCTCCATTTCGGATGTTGCCTTAGCTACTCGTTCTTCAATTTTCTCGGGCGCATCTGTAGCTCTATTGACAAGTCTTTTTCGAAGTTCTGCAACGGAAGGCGGAGCAACGAAGATACTTCTGGCATTATCACCGAAGATGCGTTTAAGGTTAATCCCCCCCTCCACATCGACATCAAAGACGACATGATGTCCGGCAGACTCTATACGTTCGATTTCGGATTTAAGCGTACCGTAATAGGTTCCACTATAAACTTGTTGCCACTCAACGAACTGGTCATCACGGATGAGTTGCTCAAATTCGGAATTGGTAATGAAATAATACTCTTTACCATGTTCCTCCTCTCCTCTCGGCCGACGGGTAGTGGCGCTGATAGAGAACTCGAGGTCTCGTCTCTGGGTAAGGAGAAAATTAATCAAAGTACTTTTACCTGCCCCACTGGGAGCTGAAAAAATCAGTATCATATTCCAAAGTCATTAATTACAAGACATTGAGGACCTGCTCTTTTATCTGTTCGAGGATGTCCTTCATTTTAACCACGATAATCTGCATTTCGGATTGGTTAGACTTGCTACCGAGTGTATTTATTTCCCGTCCCATCTCTTGCGCAATAAATCCGAGTTTCTTCCCTACTCCGCTATTAGTCCGGTTTTCAGCCACTTTATAGGCGTTAAGGGTCTCGCGGAAATAAGCTATGTGATTTGTAAGTCGCACTTTTTCCTCTGTAATATCAAGTTTCTCGAGGTAGTAAATCAGTTCTGCTTCCAGTCTGTTTCTGTCGATTTGCTGTTTAGTCTCCTCAGCTAATTTATCGAGGTTTTTGATGAGATGCTGTTTGATATTATCTACGCGTCCTTTCTCATAAGGTTCCACTTGCTCGAGGAGTTGTGTTATACCATCCAGTTTTTCAACGAACATACGCTCCAACGCCTCTCCTTCTTGTACGCGGAATGCAATAAAAGCCTTCAGTGCTTCATTAATTGCTTGTTGTAAGAGCACCCATTCCTCGTCAGAAAGTGCAATCTCAGCCGTTGCATTTTTAAGCACATCCGGGTAGCGCATGATAGCCGCCATTACTTCATCCGGCACGTTTCCATAGCGTTGAGCATACTCCTGCCGATAGCACTCTACCGCCTCCCAACTGATACCATTAACAACAACCGTCTGACCGGAATCTGTTAAGGGTTGCGTATAGATAACGACATCCACCTTGCCACGCTCAAGCGGTGTTGAAAGCATTGTGCGGATATCATTTTCCTTATCTCTAAAAAGAGGAGCCACCTTGAGCGTCAAGTCCAGCTGTTTACTATTCAGGGCTCTAAGTTCGACAATAGTCTTATGGTCTGAGAATAAATATTCGGCCTTTCCGTAGCCGGTCATCGATTGTATCATTTGCCTATACAGAATTTTGAAAATATATTGTTTAATACTTCTTGTGATGTTATTTGTCCGGTAATCTCTCCGAGTGCGCCCAAGCAGTCTTGCAGGTCCATTGACAGGAACTCACCGCTTAAGTTATCATCCAGTCCTTCAAGCACACGTTGTATAGCCGCTCTAGCCCGCGTGATTGCCTCATAGTGTCGCACATTAGAGATAACGGTTCCGCTATAATTGAAATGTGCACGGGCTATATTAGAGAGTCTCTGTTTAAGGATGTCTATATCGTTATTCTTAGCGGAAATAAGCAGGCACGAATCGGAAGTCGGATGTAATTGCAGGTCGGCTTTGTTGAGCACGTAAATTATCTCTTTATCTTTCGGCAGATTGGTTAAGTCCGTTTGCGGATGAGTGATATCCTGGACGTAAATGATAATCTGCGCTTTCTCCATAGCATTGCGGCTCCGTTCGATACCCATTGACTCAACGAGGTCATTTGTTTCCCTCAATCCGGCAGTATCGATAAAGCGGAAAGGCAGTCCGTCGATAATGATTTTATCTTCAATCGTATCGCGTGTAGTACCAGCCACGTCGCTAACGATAGCTCTTTCTTCGCCGACCAAGGCATTGAGGAGTGTGGATTTACCGGCATTAGTCGGTCCAACGATTGCCACCGCAATACCATTTTTAATTGCATTACCTGTTTGGAAAGAGTCCGCAAGGGAAGTCAGATGGCGATAAATAGTATCGGCTAAGTCTTTCAGTTGGGTGCGATCCGCAAACTCGAGTTCCTCGTGGTCAGCAAAATCCAGTTCCAATTCGATAAGGCTTGTGAAGTGCAGGAGTTTATCGCGCAGAGACTGCAACTGCGTAGAGATGCCTCCTCTGAGTTGTGAGAAGGCCAAGTCTTTTTCTGCCTTTGTCTCGGCAGCGATGAGGTCAGCGACCGCTTCCGCCTGGGAGAGGTCCATTTTGCCATTAAGAAAGGCGCGTTGCGTAAATTCGCCGGCTTTAGCCAAGCGGCAGCCGGCATCAGTCAGCCACTGCAAAGCCTCTTGCTGTATATATAAACTTCCGTGGCATGCAATCTCCACAACATCTTCCCCTGTGAACGAATGCGGCGCCCGGAAGAGCGACACCAACACTTCGTCCAAGATTTCCTCACCACGATGTAAAGTCGTGTGGTGGATAGTATAAGGTTTGTGGGATTGGAGCGTACAAGTGAGTTTTTCCACGATGGGAACAGCCTGGGGGCCGCTTACGCGGATGACTGCTATTCCACCTGTTCCGTATGGGGTTGATATGGCAACGATTGTGTCCATCAGAAGGGATTATCTAATTGGGCGAGCAACGGGTGATGTTGGTCCTTATCAGAGAGAATCATTTTATTCTGCGGCACCTGCCAATCGATAGCGAGCGTCGGGTCCAGAAGGTGGATGCCTCCGTCCGCTTCGGGGTGATAGAAATCATCACACTTATAGGTAAAGACAGCTGTTTCGCTGAGCACGGAGAAACCATGTGCGAAGCCTTTGGGAATGAAAAACTGCCGATGATTCTCCTCGTTCAGTTCTACGGAGAACCACTGTCCGAAAGTAGGGCTCTTTTTACGCAAGTCCACAGCAACATCGAGCACTCTGCCTCTTGTACAGCAAACAAGTTTAGCCTGTGTATAAGGCGGGCGCTGAAAATGTAAGCCACGCACAACGCCATAGGATGAGCAGGACTGGTTGTCCTGAACAAAGGATGCCATTATTCCCGCCTCGCGATAGCGTTGCTCATTATAGGTCTCGACAAAATAACCGCGTTGGTCTTTATAGACTTTCGGTTCTATAATAAGCAGTCCTTCAATTGGTGTTTTTATTATTTCCATCTTTGAGTGTATTTACATTGCTACACGCACCGTGATACGAATACCATTGCGTTGCCACGGTCCGAGTTTGGTTCCGGTACCGGGTGCATTGAGGTGAGTCAGACGACGCACATACTCGATACGGAAGAGCTTGAATATATTCTCAATACCGGCAGTAATCTCCATATAGGGCATATAAGAATATTTGATATCTCCGTCGGCATTATGCATTGCGAAATTTGTACGGGCTTGCACGCTTTGTCCTTCTCTGATGTACGAAACAGGGAAGTCGTACAGTCCGGGAGTCTTTTCGGGGTTATTGCGGTCCCCGAGATAACCGGCTAACATATGGAAGGAGACGACTTCACGCAGTTTCAGGTGCTTGATACCGGGAATACGGTTGAATATCCATCCTTTGAGATAATAAGTCATGTGTAACGACACATATCTATCCATAAGGAACTCCATCGGCTGCATCAAAGAGAATGCTTTGGGGTCCATCAAGATAGATTGGTTGCTTACCGGAACGAAGAGCTTGGTATAAGGTGCTTTATTCGTTGCCAGATAGCCGATATCTCCTATCACATCAAGGTGGCCGAATGCAGAGAGCCAGAAACGTTTCTCTGCAGAGAACTGAATGCGGTTATAGAAGAACCTGTCTTCAAGGATATATCCCATCTCGTTGGTAAAGCGGAACACAGGTGCATCTTTCCACAGGTTAAACGGCGACTCAATACCTTGGCGGTCGTTATAGATATATCCACCGGGCGAATAGCGTAGCGAGAAGGTCCACATAAAATCGTGGTAGTACGGCGTCTCGGTCACAGTGCCATCTGCATCTCGTTTGATATAGCGCAAAAGCAAATCCTCTTTTCCTTTTCGCGCTTCACCAAAGCGGGGGGCCGCCCATTTACGCGTGTCACTATCCAAATCATATAAACCGGATGAGCCATTCGGCACATTGTGCATGAAGTCAAACCATGTAATGACAGAGAACTGATTGGCATATTCTTTCTCATACTTCAGACGAATCTTTGCCACATACTGCATCGGTTTAGGGTCGAAGTTGAATTTGATGGACATAAAGATATGGTCACGGTCCAAGACGCGGTAGGTCTGACCTAACTCCTCCAAGTCATAGGTAAAGGAGAGCGACAAGTTATGTCGCAGGCTCTCATAGGGATGATAGGGCTTATCGTGGAAAGAGTGCAAGAGGGTGAATCCACCCTTAGGCATCTTATCTGCAAAGCCATATGCCACGTATCCGCTGAAGAACCATCTCGGATGCGCATTAGCCGTTGTCATTCCTCCGACACGGATACGGCAGCCTTCCTGCTCGTTGTAGGAGAAAGTGTTAAAGATTGGTCCGAAGTCCCATTTAGAAGCATTACGGATACGGCTTGTAGGTATAAATTCCTGAATAAGGTCCTCAATCGTATTAACCAAAGCCCGGAATTTAGGAACTCGCATCAATTCTGTTTCAAGGCTGTCAACCAGCGTCTCTTTGCCGGTCAGTTTGAGTGGGCGCAGAGTATCCCAGTCAGTAGGCGGACGTTTATCCGCTCCAGGAAGCGTAATGGTGTTACCCGACATATAGAACAAACTATCCGGTACAGTAACGCCGAACTGATAATTCTCGAAGTGGCGTGTTTGGCGAGCGTAGATATTATGCTTGGAGCGCTTCGTAATAGCGAAACGGGCATGCGTATTGATATCTTCCGGAGCCCACAATCCGTTAGGCAACTGATAGAAAGTCTGTGATATACTCAAGTGACTTACCCAGTTCATATTTATCGACGGCGGGATATTGATACTATACCGTTTGAGCGCGCAAGATGAGTCATTAACGATATAGAGGTGTCCTGTAAAGCCAAAGCTCTGGCTGTTAACCGGTACGAACGCCAAATCAATACACTGCGTATCCTCAATCACTACGGTATCCATAATGTAATAGTGATAGAAGCTGACGGCGAGTGAAGAAGAGAGCGGGCTGACGAAGCGATTAAGCATCACGTTCACATCGTTCTGCAGGATATTGACCGGTTGGAACATCGCCTTGATATTCTGCGACATTCCACCGTTATCAAACAACTCGTCGAGTCCTTCCCAACGCTTAGCCGTCACCACGTGACGTTCCTTACGCGGGAAGCCTGACACGTAGTCTTCGGACAAAGTCTCCCGCAGCGACAGCGTAAGGATGGTGGTCTGTTCCATCTTAGCCGCTTCTTCGTCACGCAGGATGACCACACTGTCAACATTGACTTGTACGGAGTCTTCGCCTATCATCACGCTATCCACTTGGACTTTACCGCTATCAACGACTAAAACCCCACGCTCCATCATCATCGTATCTACGTAGGACTCAAGGAACTTGAAGTCACGCCAGAAGCGGTTCTTATCCAAGTCGTAATCGAAAGGTTCGATCGCCATCGACAATTTCTCATAGGTCTCCATCATATAAGACTCTTGCGCCTCTACCCTGTTTTTATCTTTGTTGGCGATGACTTTTTTAATCAATTCGACAGCGGGATTGCCTTTTCGCCGATAGCGTTCGCGCGTGCGGTCCGGTTTGACAACGACATCTTGCAACGCATAAACTTCGGGCTCCAATACAACGAACAACTCCGTCGATTTGCCGGGCTTAACTGTCATTATCTTCGTCTTATACCCTACGCTGCGGAAGGACAAGGAGATGAGTCCGCGGTCGTTGCTGATAACGAAGTTACCGTCTATATCACTGGTTGTACCGATAGTTGAGCCGTCAAACATAATCTGTACGAAAGGCAACGGTTCACCCGATGAGTGGTCCATCGTGACACCCGTTACGCGGGTGACGGCACCATATGACATTGCTGCAAGTAACAGACAACAACTAATATGTAGAAGTCGGAGACTTTTCACGTTTCTTTAGTTCACATCCGGCAGGTTCGAATAATCACGACTGTAACGCAAGTGCTGTGCTACGTAGCTTTCAGTAAAGTCGAGTTGTATATCTGTTATTTGTCCGTTTTTATCTACAACAGGTTTGTAAACGGGATTGACGAAGCCTTTATAGGGCGCAAGGTTGAGTCTCTTATAGCGCGCCAGGACTTCTTTGTGGAGGTCTTGGTTTACCTTGACGGCATATTTCTCGACAATGGCTTTGGCTGCGGGATAATCACCCTCCGAGGTAATACGCTGTATCTCGGCTAAGAGTTCGCCATATAAGCGGCGTAAGCCTTGGTAGTCATTGATTTGGAGATAATGCTTTCCTTCGCGCTCAATAATCTCAACCTCTTTATTGGTTGCGTGGTCGTACACCCATCCGGCGATGAGTTGGCGGTTACGCATGTGCGCTTCCTCAATATCTTTGCCCGGCTCAATACGTACCAGTTGGGTCATCAGACCATTCATCATCTGCTGATAATATCCGGCTTTGAATGCTTCGGCATCCGGCAGCAGCCCTAATTCAACCAATTTAGGATCAGCCAGGTAATAGAGTCCAAACAGGTCAGCGCGGGCCTCCTCGATAGTAGAAGCATGTTCTTTGAGTGCATCCTTGGTCACACCGGGCAGAAGTTTGCCGGAGCCGTGTCCCACACACTCATGCAGATCGGTATGCAAGTCACCGCACACAGCTCCATACTTATTGTACAAAGCGCATGTGTTGGCGTCAATCATAAACTCCTCGTTGAAACCATTACCTTTGGCGGCTTCGTTATAAGCGTGGACGAGGTTGTCTATAGTCACGGACTTCGAGCCGTATTCCTTACGAATCCAGTTGGCGTTAGGCAGGTTGATGCCGATAGGTGTTGATGGATAGCAATCACCCGCCAATATGGCAGCCGTAATGACCTTGGCGGTAACGCCTTTGACCTCCTCCTTCTTATATTTAGGGTCCGTCGTCGAGTGGTCCTCAAACCACTGTGCGTTAGAGGAAATAAGCTGGGTGCGTTTGGTTGCCTCCAAGTCCTTGAAGTTAACCATACTTTCCCACGTTCCCGTAATACCCAAGGGGTCCGCATAGGTTTCCGTAAATCCATTTACGTAATCGACGCGTGAGTTAAGGTCCTTGACCCACGCGATACAATATTCATTGAATGTCTTGAGGTCTCCTGTTTCGTTGAACTCAATCATCTTTTCGATAGCGAGTTTCTGTTCATCGTTCTCCGCCACTTCGTAAGCCTTACGCAGCCAATAGACCACTTTCTCAAGTGCTTCTCCGTAGAGTCCGCCGACTTTATACACGCGCTCCACGATGTCGCCATTCTCATTCTTCACCAACTGGCTATTCAGTCCTATCCACAGCGGTTCCGGAGAGTTGTCTTTATGCTCGGCATACCAAGCCTCTGCCTCCGCTTGGGTGACGCCTTCGCCGTAATAGTTACCCGCCGAATTGAGCACCAGGTCCACACCGTCCTGCGCCGTTGTACACTTAGGCATAACTGCCGGGTCAAACATCACGGGCAGTATAGCGGCATCGTATTCCACACCGGCTTGTTTGCAGGCGGTTTCGAACCACTCTTGTGTAAAGTCCGGCAGGAATTTATCCTTGCTGTAGTGGTGATGAATACCATTAGAGAACCATACGCGCTTGAGATAGCGTTCGAAAGCATCCCACTCCGCCTGGGTACATTGTACTTTGTCCCTTTCTACGTATAGAGCTTCCAAAGCTCTTCTGATACGCAGATTATAGCGCCCGTTCTGGTCAAACAGGATATCGCGTCCCTGAAGGGCGGCTTCGCTTAGATAATACACCAGTTCCTTCTGTTGCAGGCTTAGGGAATCGAAGCCAGGAACGTCGTAGCGGAGTATCTCCAAGTCGTAAAACTTATCCACTGTGTATTGGAATTTAGTTGCTTTTTTCTCACAAGCACACAGCGCGAGAAGCGCTGTGCACAAGACAAATACATATTTCTTCATATCGTATTAATAACGCTCAAGTACTGTTTTAATCAGTTCCTTAACGCGTGGCTTATAATCTGTATTGGCAGCCTCGACCTTGCGTTGTGCGATGACGCAGCAAACAGTCATTGCTTTGTGTCCCATATGCAGAGCAAGTCCTGCGATACAAGAGCCTTCCATCTCGTAGTTGGTGATACGCTGTCCTTCATAACGGAAGGCTGAAATCTTCTCGTTGATATCCGGAACGGCAATATCCACACGCAGGTTACGTCCTTGCGGACCATAGAATCCGTTGGCAGCGATTGTGCAGCCTCTCATCATATCATCTTGGGCTATACGGTTTACCAGTTCCTCGTTAGCAGAAACAACATAAGGCACAGCGGCTTTTTTCGGATAGCCGATATAGTCAACGAGAGCTTTCTCGAAGCCGAGGTCTGAGATTTTGTCGCGGTCGTGATAGAAAGCCAATACGCCGTCAAAGCCGATGGACTTCTGGCTTACAAGGAACGTACCCAACGGGATATCTTCCTGCATACCGCCGCAGGTTCCGATACGGATGATTTCGAGGTGGCGTTTCTCTGCTTTTTCCTCGCGGGTATTGTAATCGATATTGGCGAGGGAGTCTATCTCGTTCATCACAATATCGCAGTTATCGGTACCGATACCGGTGGAGATACAAGAGATACGTTTGCCTTTGTATTTACCGGTGATGGTATGGAACTCACGGCTTTGCACATCGCACTCAATACTACCTTCATCGAAGAAAGAGGCTACAATATTTACGCGGTCTTGGTCACCTACAAGAATAATCTTATCTGCCAGATACTCGGGTTTCAGATGCAGATGGAATGCACTGCCGTCCGCATTAATAATCAATTGACTTGCTGGAAATGTTTTCATAATTCTCTGTGTTTTTTATGGTTAATAACTTTTTCAACTTTCATCTTTCATACTGGCCGTTAAGCCTCGCCGCCACCGAAGGACATCGGGATGGTGCTTCCGGGATTAGGCTGACCGTTCAGCTGTATCTTGCCGAATTGGCTTTCGTATTTATTGACATTGTCCTGAAGCGCGAAGAGCAGTTTCTTTGCGTGTTCGGGAGTCAGGATTATACGTGATTTCACGTTAGCCTGTTTTACGCCGGGCATCATGCGGACGAAGTCCAAAACAAACTCGGAGGACGAGTGGGCTATGATTGCCAAGTTGGCATATACGCCTTCTGCTATTTCTGGCGTGAGATTGATGTTTAATTTCTGTTCTTCCATATAATTGTAAATTGCTAAATTATAAATCTTTTTATCCTTATAATCTTTGAGCACAGCGGTCTTTCGACTTCCGGCTCTTACCACCTATCCTTGTATTTGGGGAGAACAAGCGCGAGGGCGGTTATAAGCGGCAATATCATGTCGTACCACAGTATCTCCAACCCCATAGAGTGCTGTCCCAAATGATTGGCGGCGATATTCAGCATTATCAGTTGCAGCAGCAGTCTTATCATCAGCATCACAAAGGCTGCGGTCATCACTAACGGACTGCCGATAGCCAGTAAGATGATTGTCAGCAGGTAGAATATCCCCCGTGTCATCGGCTCACGTACGAGGTGCCGTTTACTCTTTGCGCAATAGCATCCTGATACGCTCAGGTGGCGCCGTTTCTGCTGCCACCATGCCTTCCATGTCTGTTTGGGTACAGACCATGTCACACTATCTTTGTCGGTGACGGCTACCGTATTGTACTTTGTTGCTATCTTATTGACAAACAGGTCATCATCTCCGGCGCGTTCCGTCATCAGGTCTGTAAAACCGCCGTGCGAGAAGAACGTATCCTTGCGATACGCCAAGTTCCGTCCGACACCCATATAGGGCTTGCCCGTCGCTGCAGCACCAAGATAATGCACGCCGTTAAACAATGTCTCGTACTGAATCACATTGTTCAGCAACGTGTTCTCCTGAAAATAGGCACCGTAGCCTAACACCACTTCCACATGGTCTCCGGCACCGAAGCCCGTCATCATAGAACGTATCCATTGGGTTGATTCGGGACGGCAGTCCGCGTCCGTAAGGAGCAGATAGTCATACTGCGCCGATTTGGCGGCTAAGGTAAGCCCTAATTTCTTGGTGCTCCTCACACGTGCTCCGACAGGTACAAACGTCGTATGAACGCGTTTGTCCAAGGCAGCATACTCGTCAATCACCGCTTGCGTATTGTCTTCGGAGCCGTCGTTGACGATTATCACCTCATACAAGGGATAATCCTGCGTCAGCAGACTTTGGACATAGGCCTTGAGGTTATATCCCTCGTTCCGAGCACATACAATGACGCTTACAGGCGGCAGTGTCTTTTGACTTTCTTCTTTGAGCGTAGCGCTCTTTTGACTTTCTCCTTCCTCCTTGCGACTTTTGGCCTTTACATGCATGTAGCGAGCGTAGAAATAGACCTGGTACATAAATGCCAACAGCAGCACCCCTAACAGGCTCAGCTCCCAAATCGCTATATCAAATACGCCCAATACCACCCTTAAATTGGAAATACTTTAAATTATAAATCCTTCGTACATCGTACTTTTATACATTGTACATTTACTCGACTTTCAATCTTTACAGTCCTTTTATCTTCAGTTCTTTCACAGTCTCTGCCACGATTTTGGCTGCCATGCGAGCTCCCGTATCATTGAGCAGAACTGCGTCACCTCCTGCAAAGAAGACGGCGGAAGCCGACTCTCCGGCATCCTCCACACGGGCACGGGTGGCTGCTTCCAAGTCAACCAAAGGCAACTTCTGCTGTTGTGCCACACGGCGGACTCCTTCTGCATAGGCTCCGTGACGCGGATAGTAGGAACTATCGTAGAAGAAACGCTTGGTCGTCGGAGTGATAAGAATCACTTTCACTCTTTTCTTTTGCGCTTCTGCTATCATCTGCAGCAGGTTGTTCTCAAACTCCTCCAGCGTAGAATAGATACGCGGATCGGTCTCGTCATACTCGTGGTGACCCAAGTTAATCATCATAAACGCTTTCTTGGGAACATTGGTCATAATGTCAGCCCATTGTCCGTCTGTCAGCATCGCACGGGTCGTCGCACCGGCGTAGGCGCGGTTCACTATTTCCACACCCGGCAGACAGTCACCGAGCACTTGCCCCCATCCTACTGCCGAAGAGTCGTTCAAGTCCTCCGGAGCGGTCATTGAGGCAACAACCTCATCGCCTACCAGATACAAGACGGACGGTTTCTTCGCTTCCGCACCAAGAAGCACTAACGTCACCAAAGAGAGTACTAAAATAAGTCTTTTCATATGCAATATAATTTTGTTTCCTTCAAAAAACGCGCAAAGATACTACAAAAATTGCATATACGCAAATTTTCGAGCATAAAAATGAAGCATATAGAAATTATTTTCTATATAAGGAACTCAATTAACACATACATCTGAACAATTTTATTCGCGCTATCATCCTCACTAAACTCAAAAATGTATAAAAAATCGCAAAACATTTGCATATATACAAAAAAAGCACTATCTTTGCAGCAAATTTGATTAAAAGTATGTTAATTCTATAACAACAAGCAAAACTTTCTTCTTAAAACCGACGAGGCGATGGGATATAACAGCCGAAATAACTGAATGAAAAAAACTTTATCTTTAGGATTGATACTCCTTCTGGGTATCGCTAATCTTTACGCAGGTGCAACAAACGTGCGCAATGGCAAATTCCAAGTTGCTAAAAACCAGTACGTTAAATTTGCGAAAAGTAACTTATTCTACGATGGACAAACTAGAACATTCACATTTCCAAGTACGCAATACGAAGTGCGCAAAACTTTTAACGAATACACGTCCAGCTCATTTGATGGTACTTGGGATCTCTTTGGTTGGGGCACAAGTAAATACAATAGCGTTCAACCTTATGAAACAAGTACAGACGCTTCCAAATACGCATCTGAAGTAGGTGCAAACGTTGACATCATCTCAACCGAATTCGCTGATTATGATTGGGGACTGTACAACAAAATCAGCGGAGATGCCGCGACTTCATTCTACTGCCCAACCGCTGCTGAGTGGGAGTATGTGTTAAACGGACGGCCTAATGCTGGTAAACTGCGTGCCTTAGCTACTTTTTCTATCGGTGGTAGCCCGACAGGTCTCCTCCTGTTTCCTGACAACTGGTCAACTCCGTTGGATTTGACAATTAACACGAAGAATGAAGATTATACGGATAATAAGATCTCACTAGCCCAGTGGCAGATCCTTGAGGCTTGTGGTGCTATCTTCTTGCCGTCCGGCGGACAGCGCATTGGTCAGGAATGGAAAAATGAGCCTGAAGGATTCTATTGGACCAGCACTTCCGGTTCTACTTCCGGAACAGCTAAAGGCGTTATTATGAGTAAAGGCAAAGCACCTGAAGTGAGCGATTGCAACCGCTCTTACGGAGCAAACGTTCGTCTCTTTGAAAACCACAACTACAGTTGCACAACCGTGAAAGGCGAAGAGACCGTAGAAGACAAGACCATCGAAGAATACGAATGGAACGGTCGCAAACTCACAAAATCCGGCGACTATACCTATACTTTCCTTGATGTTAGAGCCGAGACAGATAGTATCGCTACCCTCCACCTTCACATGAAAGATTGGACTGGTATCGACAATGTACCTACAACAAAGAAAGCCAACGTACAGAAAGTCGTTCGTGACGGACAACTCTATATCATCCGTGACGACAAAATGTTCAACGTTGCCGGACAGGAAGTCAAGTAAATGATGCCCCTGAGGGGTTCGAGGACAAAGGAAAGAGTGCAACAGCGCTCTTTCTTTTTATGTACATTAGTACATTTACAAAAAATTCTCTACAGGCACTATTGCTCACAAAAAAACGGAAGCCCAACTGGACTTCCGTTCTCTTTTGCTTTCAGCTCTGTTTCCCGAGCTTTCTGTTTTGCGGAAAGAGAGGGATTCGAACCCCCGGACCCTCTCAGGTCAACGGTTTTCAAGACCGCCGCGATCGACCACTCCGCCATCTTTCCTTCACTTCGTTACCAAAGCGGCTGCAAAAGTACTGCTTTTTTTTGAACTGACAAAATATTTGAGCAAAAAAAGTGTAAAATTATTTATTTTGAGGATAAATAATCTTCGTAAGATAGAGTCCTTGAGGCGGCACAGACTGCCCTGCAGCACAACGGTTATGCTGTTTGACAACCCCCTCGAACTGCGCAACCGTCATCTTTCCACGACCGACCTCAAATAGTGTTCCGACTACTGCACGAACCATATTGCGCAGGAAACGGTCAGACGTTATAGTAAAGACTTCATCTTTCCACTCCGCCTGTGTAACGGTGCAAACAGTGGTTTTGACATCCGTATGCGCCTTGCAGAAGGAAGCGAAGTCATGCGTACCAAGCAGTGTCCGAGCCGCTGCATTCATCGCTTCGAAATCCAATCCGGGCGCAACTTGCGTAACCAAGTTATGACGAAAAGGGTCTTTGGTCGTGGTGATACGGTACTCGTACGTGCGGGACAACGCCGAGAAACGGGCGTGCAAGTCATCTGAAACAGGATAGATATCGTGCACCGCTATAGACCAAGGGAGAAGACCGGAGAGCCGGGAGACCATTGCGCCCAAAGCCGAAAGTTGAAAGACAGATTCGCTCAAAGACGAGAGGTCGAAGTGCGCAACCATATGCTCAGCATGCACACCCGCATCCGTTCTGCCCGCAAACGTGAGCGAGACGGATTGACGCAAAACGGTAGAAAAAGCATCCTCCATCACCTCCTGCACCGTGATACCGTTAGGCTGGCGCTGGGAGCCGTGAAAAGCAGTGCCGTTATATGAAAAATCAACGAAGTAACGCATGACGGATAAGTTCTTCCAACTCAGGAGATAGATGCAGCTTATAGGTGCTGAAGAGCCCTACTCCACCGATTAACAGCGTACGGGCTATACTATCCACCCATATATTCACGGAAGGGATATACGTGAGCCACAAGTGATTGAGCGCAAAAAGCCACATTATAATCAGTCCCGCCCACAGATGCCGGTGGGTAAAAGGCTGAATATGCAAAGCCTTGCACGTGATAGCAACCACAGGAATAAAATAAATAACATCACTCAAAGCCGTAGCCAAAGCGGCCCCGTTCATGCCAAAACGCGGAATGAGCGCATTGTTAAGCACTAACGCCGAGCCGGTCAGTATAAGTGAATTTAGCAGCGAAAAAGCGTAATAGCGAGAGTAACTCAACGCAGGATTAAAGATGGAGAAAGTAGCCATCAGCAACTGTCCAACCCCCAAAAGCAATACGGCATATTTGGCTGTAGCATACGTTTCACCATTAGGCAGAATATGGAAAATAAGGTCTATATTAATCCATATCAACAGGAAAATAAATCCCCCAACCAACAAGAGATTCGTACTTGCCTGCCCTATAAGTCTCGCTGTATTGGCGGAGTCATTGTCCTTGATAGTCTGCGCCAGTTCGGGCTGGGTGATAGCCACTAACGAGCGATAGGGGATGGACACCATCACCGCAATATAGGTTGCAATAGCAAAAATACCGGTATATTGCAAGCCCATCTGCGCCGTGATAAAGAATGAAGACAGCGTTGGAGCCAAGACGGATGTCAATGCCGAAACAATCAGAAAACCTGTGTATAGCAAATAAGAGCGCACAAGCGGCTTATTAGCTCTCAAGAAAGCGAAATCCGGCTTCAGGCTTATAGGATGCAGCGTAAAGACATAAACGATATTTATCAACGCGGCAACGGCATAAGTCAAACATAGCGCTATCACGAACCCGTCCATCGAAAGCACCGCGCACGCGTATAATATATAGGAGATTAGCAGCCCTACCCTTACAACAACCTCGCGCACAAAACGCGGCACGACAATATGCATCAAACAATTCGAATTGGTCTCAAAGACCGTTTGATACAGCATGAAGAATGACATCGGCAGAACAAAATAGTAATAGTCCACAAAGAGCGGGGACTTATCACCGAACCACGCGCCTAAAGGGACTCTGCACGCCCAATAGACGACGGCAAAAAGCAAGAAGCCTATAAAAGGAATAACTATCGTCCAAAAGAAAAAACCGTGATTCTTCCGGTCGTCTTTGAAGTACGGAAAAAACCGGATAATACTTGAACCGGTACCTAATTGTGCGAGTCCGACAAACAAAACCGCCGCATCAATAAGCACCCGCGCCAATCCGATATCTTCCGCCGTAAGGAAACGGGTAATAACGAAGAACGTCGTGACGAAGCCTATCGCCACTCCAAGATAAGTGGCGATAGTACCTCGCAATGACTGTTTCGCTATCTGACCCATTATTTAGTGATGCCTAACAGCTCTACCTCAAAAATAAGGGTAGAATACGGCGGGATAGACCCTGCACTCTGTGCGCCGTAACCCAGTTCCTGAGGAATATAGAAACGGAACTTGGAGCCGACAGGCATGAGTTGCAGACCTTCGGTCCAGCCTTTGATAACACCATTAAGCGGGAACTCTATCGGTTCGCCGCGTTGGATACTGCTGTCAAACACCGTTCCGTCAATAAGTGTACCTTCATAGTGCACCTTAACGGTTGAAGTAGCAGCGGGTTTAGCCCCCTTACCCATACGCAGCACTTCATACTGCAAGCCGGTATCGGTAACCTTAACGCCGTCCTTAAGGGCATTCTCTGCCAGAAACTGCTCACCCTTGGACTTATTGTCGCCGAATTGGATATTGCTGAGCGTTTCCTGAATATACTGCCCTGCTGCCATCGGCTCCCACATTTCATTATACTCGTACAGTCCGTTGATAAATCCCTGCTTGATAAGTTCGAAATCCGTAACAAGGCTCGGCTCACCGATAAGACCGGTAGCCTCCTGCTCTTTAATGGTTTTACCGACCTGCTCACCCATTTGCACAAGTTGCGGATTGGTATAAGACTTCTTCATTCCCTTGTTGACATAAGCGATGAACTCTTTAGCCATAGAACCGGTTGAGTCGTTCGCTAATACATAAGCCTTAACCTCACTACCGTTAAGCAATCCAAAAGCATAGTTAATGGAGTCCATTTTGTTGTTGAGTGTAATGGTCTTCGTTGTTTTGGGGCAAGAAGCTTTAATCGGTTTGCCGGCAACTGTATTCTCGGTACGCGAAGCCATATAAGCTGTTTGGAAGAATTCCTTAGCCTCGTCTATCCGCATCACGGATTGGTCATCGTACAAGCCGTTAACAAGCCCTTGGAAGAATATTTTCTCGTTGATAGTCCAAGCCGGATTCTCAGCCAAACCGTTAGTTTCACAGGCTTTGGTAGCAAAACCTACGTTTTGACCGATGGAAGCAACGTCAGACAGTTCTTCCACTTTTCCTTCATACCCGCGTTGAAGCGCATCAACAAACTCTGCGATGACCTGGTCTGAACTGTCGTTACGCAATTGGGACATCTTTAAGTTTGCACCGTTAACCAAGCCCACAGCGTAATTAACAGAGTCGTTCATGTTCGTTAACTCAATTGTTTTGGCGGTATAGGTATTACCGCAAGAAATAAGTGCAGTTGCTAAAACTGCCAAGAATGCAAATTTTCTCATAGTGACTATTTATTTTTCAATACCTAATAATTCAACCGTGAAGATAAGTGCTGCATAAGGCGGGATAGAGCCGCCTGCACCTTGTGCGCCGTATGCCAAATCATACGGAATGTACAATTTATATTTACTGCCCACAGACATCAGTTGGAGTCCTTCCGTCCAACCCTTTATCACCTGATTGAGAGGGAATGTAATGGACTCTCCGCGTTTATAACTGCTGTCAAATACTGTTCCGTCAATAAGCGTACCTTCATAGTGTACGCGGACGGTATCGGTAGCAGTCGGTTTTTGTCCGAGTGTAGCTTCAATCACTTCATACTGCAAGCCCGAAGGAGTGGTCTTTACCTGAGCACGTTTGGCATTTTCGACAAGGAATTTTTCCCCTTCTTCTTTCGCTTTTTTAGAAGCATTCATAACAAATTCAATACCTTGTTTGAACTCTTCGTAATTGAGTTCTTTTTGTCCGTACTGCATCAAATATTGTGCCACAGACGTTCCTAATTGGAATGATAAGGAGTTATTCATACAAACTTATTTAATGATTTATGATTTCGGATTTAATAAAGCATTATATCGAGCAAGGTACTTACCGATAATATCAAACTCGAGATTTACGGTTGTGCCTTTCCTGATATACTTGAAATTGGTATTTTCGTAGGTATAAGGGATGATACAAACACTCACGTATCCCTTACTGCCTTGGATATCAGGGTCACATACGGTAAGGCTGACACCGTTGATGGTAACGGAACCTTTATCGACGCAGAAATAGCCGCGTTCAATCATGTCACGCGTGGTCTCATACTCGAAGCGGAAATACCAGCTGCCTTCCGTTTCTCTGACCTCTGTACAAACAGCCGTTTGGTCCACGTGCCCTTGCACAATATGACCGTCCAGCCTGTCACCCAAGGACATTGCACGTTCGAGATTGACATAGTCACCCTCTTTCAACTGTCCGAGATTAGTGCGGTTAAGTGTCTCTTGCATTGCTGTTACGGTATATAAATCGCCCTCGTTCTTAACTACAGTCAGACACACACCGTTATGAGCTATAGACTGGTCTATACTCGTTCCGTCGGCAAAAGGATTACGTAACGTAAAATGCTTATTGCCTTGTTCGGCTTCAATTTTCACTATTGGCGTTAACGCCTCTACGATACCTGAAAACATTAAAATCAAATTTAATCAATATTACACAATAAATCAACAGCAAGACAGTTCCGATTCCCATCATTGCCCACATATTACTAATCTCGTTGATACGAAGGAAGTAATAGATTGCTAACAGCACAAGCGTTAGAACAGTATATAATCCTATCCGCTTGAGGTCATACGGAATAGGTGCTTTCTTTTGTCCGATGAAATAGGATAACAGCATTATCGACAGATAGCAAACCAAACTGCTACCGCAAGAAGCCCAGTAACCAATACGGGGAACAAAAACCACCTGAAGCACAAAGGTAATAACCAAACCTATCAACGAGAACCACGCACCCCACTTGGTTTCATCCGTCAGTTTATACCAGAAGCTGAGATTGAAATAGATGCCCTGGAAGATATACGTCCACAAGACTACCGGAACGATCTTCAGTCCTTCCCAATATGAATCGGCAATGATATAACGGAAGATATCCAAATAGAAGATTACAATCATCATAATCAGATAAGAGAAAAGGATGTAATACTTCATGGCATCGGCATATGCTTCTACGGACTGTCTGTCTTTATGCTTGGCGAAGACAAAAGGCTCATAAGCATAGCGGAAGGCTTGCGTAAACATCATCATCACCATCGCTACTTTGAAACAAGCACCGTAAATACCCAACTGCGCTTCCGCATCCTCATATGGATAGAGATACGGGAACAAAATCCTATCCAAAGTTTGATTCATGATTCCGGCCACACCCAGCACTAACAAGGGTAGTGAGTAATGCAGCATATCGCGCAGGACTGACCACGAGAATCGTGCTCCGCGAGGCAGGCAGAAAGGCAACAAGCACAGCGTCTGAATCGTTGTTGCAAGGATATTACTGATAAAGACATAAACGACATCATTTTTTCCAAGGATGACAAGGAAAAGGATATTAAATCCTATATTGAGAATGACGAAGAGCAGTTTGAGCCCTGCAAATAGAAGCGGACGCTTCTGATAGCGCAGGTACGCAAACGGGATGCAGGCAAAAGCATCCATCGCCACCGTTACTGCAAGCATAGCAATGAACTCGGAGTGGTCAGCGTAGCCCAATACGTTGGCTATCGGATGACGGAACACCAGACACAGGACTGCAAATAAGGTGCTGGTAGTCAATAGTGCAACAAAAGCCGTTCGATAGACCTGCTTGGCATCGTAATCATCCCGATTGGCAAAACGGAAGAAACCGGTCTCCATTCCATAGGTGAGGATAACAAGCAAGAGAGCAGTCCACGCATACAGATTAGTGACAATACCGTAATCGGATGTCCGCGCTAACACATATGTGTATAGTGGAACAAGCAAGTAATTCAGAAACTTGCCGATGATGGACGAGAGACCGTAGATAGCCGTCTCTTTCGCCAATATTTTCATACTTGCAGCGTTATTACTCATCGCTCCCGTTTTTTTGATTCTTCCCTTCAACAATAATGACAATCTCTCCTTTAGCCGGTTGCTGTTTAAAGGAGGTTACCAGTTCGTTCAATGTTCCCCGACGCGTTTCCTCATGCAACTTGCTTATCTCTCTACTTACGGATGCACGTCTGTCAGCGCCTAAAAACTCCGCCAATTGTTCCAATGTTTTCAGCAGCCGGAAAGGCGACTCGTAAATAATCATAGTATGCTCTTGCTCTGCCAGTCTTTGCAGGCGCGTCTGACGCCCTTTCTTTTGCGGCAGGAAGCCCTCGAAATAGAACCGGTCGCAAGGTAAGCCGCTATCTATCAAAGCCGGGACAAACGCTGTTGCACCGGGCAGACATTGCACCTCTACACCACGTTCTACGCAGGCGCGGACTAACATAAATCCAGGATCACTTATTCCCGGTGTCCCTGCATCGGATATAAGTGCCACATTCAAGCCCGCCAATATCCGTTCCGCCATCTCGTCGCTTGTCTCATGTTCATTGAACTTATGATGGCTCTTCAGAGGCGTGTGGATATCATAATGCTTGAGCAGAACAGACGATGTGCGCGTGTCCTCCGCCAGGATAAGATCCGATTCTTTGAGTATACGCAAAGCCCGGAGTGTAATATCCTCCAGATTACCGACCGGTGTTGGAACAAGGTATAACATTATCCGAATCGACGATGCAAAACATTTATAAACAGGTCGTATGCAGCACTTTCTTTATCCCAAGCGGAGAACTTGCGGTCAATGTAATCGACTGCTGCATCAAAATCCGCCTGTTTGTTTAACTCTTCTAAAGTTTTCTGCATCAGTTCTCCGTTTTGGGAGAAAAGCTCGCGTTGGAATAAGAACCGGTCACCTAAAGAGATGCCTTGTTTCAGGTCCTCCAAGCGTTTGCCTACAGGTTTGGTAACAACAGGTTTTTCCTCGGGTTGGGGAGCCGGTTCCTGTCGAATAACCGGTTCCGGTTCAGGAACAGCAGTCTCCTTACGCTCCTCCGGTTCCTCCTCGTCCAAATCCATATTCATCTCATCGTCCAAACGCGCATTCACTTCAGCTAATGCTGCTCCCAAAGCGTTGAGTTTGGTAGTGTTTTGCGCTACTTGGTCTTGAAGTTTTTGCAACATCTCTGTCTGCTCATCGTTTTGTTCCGCTTCGGTACTGCGTTGCATTAAGATATCGTAGCGTTGTTCCAAATCGGATATACGTGTCTCAAGTGCTTCAAGATATTCTGCTAATTGAATCAGTTCGTTTTTCATATATATATCATTTTAGCAAGCTACTTTTTCTAACCACTTAACCATACCTAACATAACCCCCATCGAAATCATGCAGATACCGAAGAACACTGCCCAGCAATACTCAATGGGCCAGGCATTATACATCACCGGTCCTACCCAAATAAACAGGTTCCCGATAGCAGTAGCACCGAGCCATAGTCCCTGGCATAGACCAACCAGGTTACGCGGAGCCACTTTGCTCACGAACGATAATCCGAGCGGGGAGATAAAGAGTTCGGCTATAGTGAGGAAGAGATAAGTCACAATCAATACCCAGGGTCCTTCTTTTGCCAGTCCGGCAGCCGCTAACTCATCTGCGTTCATAGCCCGGAAATCAGCACCCGAAGGATAGTTGTTAATCATTGATATAACCATCAGGAAGAGGTAAGCACAACCTGCAACTGCCATACCGATAGCAATCTTACGCGGAGTAGAGATTGCTTTACCTTTCCGGGCTAAAGCTGCAAAGATCCACATCACAATAGGCGTTAGCACAATCACAAAGAACGGATTCAGTGCTTGCCAAATCTCCGGTGCAATACTATCCGTACGGATAAAGTCACGGGCAAAGACAGCAAGTGACTGACCGTTTTGGTGGAAAGAGAGCCAGAAGAAGATAGCGATACCCAAAACAGCAGAGAGAGCGGCCAAACGTTGCTTAATCTCCGTAGCCAAGGCTTCACGCTCTTCCTTCGTATATTCCTGAACAGCGGCTGTAGTCTTTTTGGCCGGTTGAGGGAACATATGCTTTGTCTTCAGAAAGATGACAAGAGACAAAATCATCGCAGCTACAGAAGCAAAGAAAGAATAGTGAATACCGGTATTGAAGACAGTTATATAATCCTGGCAGAATGCAAGTTCATCTACGAAATCATATCCTGCTTGCATAGAAACCTGAATAGTCTCCAGGAATTTCTGAGTCAGCTGTCCGTCAGTAAGGTATTGGTGAGCCAGAGTAGCCATATCGGAGTTATACACCAACAGGTGTTTATCAAGCCACCATTGACGCAAAAGCGGTGCAATAAAAGGTGCAATCAAGCCTCCGATATTGATAAACACATAGAATATCTGGAAGCCTGAGTCGCGTTTGTCTTGTGCCATTTTTAATGCTTCAGGACCTTGTTTTGCTGCCTCAGCTTCAAACTCGTCGTACATCTTACCGACGATAGCTTGCAGGTTTCCTTTGAACAAACCGTTACCGAACGCAATCATCAACAAGGCCAAGCAAGTGAAAATAAGAATAGTCCACCACTCTGCTCCGCCGTTGAGGTTCTCCGAGAAAATAGGCAAAGCAAGACACACATAACCAAGGGACATGATAATCAATCCCCACTGAATAGTCTTGTTGTAGTTTTGGGTCTTGTCGGCAATGATACCGCCTACAAGACTAAGCACGTAAATACCGAAGTAAAAGACTGCATAGATTACTCCGGCTGTTCCGTCCGGCAAACCGAACTTGGATACGAGAAACAACAGGAGAACGGCATTCATAATGTAGTAGCCGAAACGCTCACCCATATTAGCGAGGGCGGCAGGAATTAATCCTTTAGGATGGTTTTTGAACATAGGTTTTGATATCTAAAATTTATAATCTACTTATCTATTATTTCGCACCAATGGTGGGTATCTTTTGTGCGTCCGTACTGTATATCCTGCAGTGCTTTATACAGCCGGCTCACAACCGGTCCGGGCTCGTCGCAGATGTGATACGTTACGCCCTTGTCCGGGTCAATCACTTTGTCTATCGGCGACAGCACGCACGCCGTTCCGCAAGCCGCAGCTTCATCCAAAGTGGCAATCTCCTCCACCGGAATATGCCGGCGCGTCACCTTCATTCCCATCTTACGGGCTAACTTCATCAGGCTGTCGTTAGTGATTGACGGCAGAATAGCACTACTTCTCGGCGTCAGATATTCAATTCGGCTTTCGACCTTCGACTCCCTTATCCCTATAAAGTTAGCTGCGCTACACTCGTCTATATAATGATGCGTCTTGGCATCCGTAAAGAGGCAGTCATATCCTTGTGCATGCGCCGCTTCCGTTCCCCGGAAGGATGCGGCATAGTTACCACCGACCTTAAATTGTCCTGTGCCTAAAGGCGCAGCTCTATCTACATGTCGATTGACAATAAAAGTTGTGCAGTGGTACTTACCCGGGTAATACGGACCGATCGGTGAAGGTATAATAATTAGTTCGAAGTCCGTTCCGGGGCCGACACCGAGTCTTGGTGTTGTACCGATAAGAAGCGGTCTGAAATACAAGGTTGCTCCTGTTTCGTAGGGAGGAACAAAACGCATATTCTTTTTCAGAGCGAGCCTGATAGCGTCTCCGAACAAGTCGGTAGGCGGCGGTGCCATGTATAGTGCTTTTGCGCTACGCTGCATACGTTTGGCATTTTCCTGCCAGCGGAAAATACGAATTTTGCCATCTACTCCCCGAAAGGCTTTGAGTCCTTCGAATGCTTCTTGCCCGTATTGGAGGCACGTTGCGCTAACGTGTAGGTGCAGAAATTTGTCTTTTGTGGCGTATGGTTGTTCCCAAACGCCATTGTGACAAGCTGCGCGGACTATGTAGTCCGGTTCTGTGTAATGAAATCCTAATGCGCTCCAGTTAATACTACTATTATTCATCAAATAATGTATCTAAAATACTTATCTCTTTTTGCCAAGGGTGGCGGTCTGTCCAAGTCTCACCGCTCCAGTCATTCGTGCGAGCGGCTTGCGAGACGCTGCCGAGACGCGGACGCTCTCTGCGGAGCAGCGAAAGTATCGTTTCAGTCAGTCCGTCGTTGAGGTCCAAAAGCCATTTATATTCTTTCTCGTAGAACGGCTTCAAGTAGTCCGCGAAATATACAAAATAAGGTTTATGGCGATAAGCGCTCTCAATAGCTATCCAATGCTGATGTTGCCATCGTGACTGGTAGCTGATTTGTATATCCCGTGTCAGTTGTTTGTGTTCAACTTTTCCTACCGGTACTGTCAATCGTATCTCGATTCCTTTCGGGTCATGAATCAAACAGCGGTTACGAAAAGTCTGTTTCTCGAACGTCTCCATCTGTTCTATTTCGTATCCGGAGTTCATAATCGCTTCGAAATACGATCTTGGTCCCAAATATGCAGTAGGAACGATTATTTCCATGCCGTCTTACCCAATCGGTTCCAACGTATATGTCCTTTGAACCATGGTTTATCTTTCTCGATGCTGAGCCAGATAAAGATAGGTCGTCCAACAATATGGTCTTCCGGTACAAATCCCCAATAGCGGCTGTCGGCACTATTGTGTCGATTATCGCCTTGCATCCAGTAATAGTCCATCGCGAACTCGTACTCTTCGCCAATCGTCATCGGCTTGAACTCATAGGCTTGTGCAATACGGCGATAGATGGGATAATTGGCTTCCGTAATCATAATCTTATCGCCCTTGCGCGGAATATAAATCGGTCCGTAGTTATCACGAGTCCACGTAGTAGCGCCCAAAGGATAGACGTCTCCGCCATTTACTTCGGGTTCCACCTCAACCGACAGCACGTGCGGGTTCTTATCTATCTCTCTCCGCATCGCTTCGGTCAGCGGGAAGTGGTATATTCCGGGCTCAATCATACGCTGGTCGTCGTGCGAGATACCTATCTTGTCCAAGTAGGTGCGCGTGAGTAAGTGTCCGTCCGTACGAACGATATAGTTCAGCTGAACGCCCTCTCTATTGGGTTCCTCTATCCATTCCGCATTCGACTTCGTGTAAACGACATTGTCGATTACGCGCAGGCTGTCACCCGGTTCGCCCACGCAACGCTTCACATAATTCTCTCTTCTGTCAACCGGTCGCACTACTATTTCCCCAAAGACATCTTTTCGGTTCTCCACCACTTGCTTTCCATAGTAGTGGCAAAGCGTGTAATAGTCCGGATTTTGCATCTTAAGGCAGACCGTATCTCCTGCGGGGAAGTTAAAGACCACTATATCGCCCTTCTTTGGTGTATCCCAGCCACGCAGACGTTTGTAATCCCAATGCGGATTATCCCAATAGGATTTACCTCCGCCGAGAACTTCCGGCCACGAGTGTTGCATCAGGGGCATAGACAAGGGTGTATTAGGCACTCTGGCTCCGTAACTCATTTTGCTTACAAACAGGAAATCTCCGACACGGAGGCTCTTCTCTAACGAGGAGGAAGGAATCTGATAGTTTTGGAAGAGGTAGAGATTGATGAAATAAACTGCCACTAATGCAAAAACGATGGCGTCTATCCACGAACATATTGTGTACAGAGTCGGTTTAGCCGTCGGATTTTCAGGTTCTCCTTTGGCAGCCGGTTTATATTTCCGCCACCAACTCCAGTTGATGAACTTGGTTGTAAACATATCTGCTATCACCGGCAGGATTAACAGCCACCACAGTGATTTAGGGTCGTCCCATGCGACCCATACGATAAAAGCGATATAGAGTGCACTCCAGCACCCTGCTGCCACCCACCCTTTGGTGGTCACTTTCGATATTCTATCTTGCAAACTTTTCATCTCACGCTATATTTATTGAATAGATATTCATTATTCATTGCATTCCCTGCCGCAGGCACAAGTTCATCTATCCTCTATCATCTATGCGGTTTACCGCACTTGGTTCA
>ODAI010573673.1_pt1 | contig 26350 bp, 16 predicted proteins | sample 1539321 | NCBI WGS metagenome assembly ODAI01 (sample SAMN02144231, study PRJEB22623) | gut metagenome | biome: sheep rumen | host: Ovis aries | place: New Zealand
ACCATGGTGAAGAACCAGCAGGTGTTTGATTATGCTTATGATGTAAAGAAAAAAGACAAAAACGAGAAAGGCAAACCAAAAGTGTTAAATTTGAGTTAAATACGAGAAAATGTTTGGTTTTCAACATAGGATGCCGAGGTGTCGTATAGAAAGAAACGACGCAAGAATCAGAAAACAGATAAAAGAGAGATAACTCTGCAGTCGATGAGTAGTGGAGAACGCCAGATGCTGTATAGTCTGAGTTATATCTTCTATCACATCAAGAATATTGCCAGCATTAAAGAGGATGGCAAGAGAGTGGTGGGGTATCACCATGTGAACCTGATATTCGACGAGGCAGAACTGTATTACCATCCAGAGTACCAGCGTCAGTATATTACCAGACTTCTGGAACACTTGGCTATGTGTAATATCAATCGTACGAACATCAGGAGTATCAACATCATGATTATTACACACTCACCGTTTATACTGTCGGACCTGCCAGAAACGAATATTCTGTTTTTGCGTAAGGGGGACGACGAGAAGGAGGATGTTCCGCAGAAAACACTGGGAGCCAATATTTACGATCTGCTGAAAAGTGGATTCTTCCTGGACTATGCCATTGGTGATGTGGCCCAGCGGAAATTACAGGAAATCATGGGCGTGTATTATAATTTGGAGGGAGACGCTCAGAAGGACGCATTTGAAAAAAGGAAGAAAGAATTTAAGTTTACCATCGAGCACCTTGGGGAAGACTATCTGAGGCGAAACTTTATGCACATGTATGAGGAACTGGAACGAAAGACAGTAGGCGTGAGCAGAAAGGAACAACTGGCTGCTAGAATCAATTCGCTGCAGGAGGAGATGGATAGCCTGAAGGCTGAAATGGTAGAGGCATGAGAAAGGTGATATATCCGAAAGGAACGCAGTATGTACAGGACTACCTGAACATTTTTCAAAATGAGATAGGTAGAATGCAGCAGGCATGGGATACACTTCGGAATACCTATGCCGCAGAACTGGGGCATATATACCAAGATGTGAATGATATTCTGAAAGCCGATTATTCAGCGCTGACGAGATGGTATATTCTGTTCATGCAGTTGCCGTTAGCAACCAGGAAAACGCTGAATGGGAGGATGAAACAGATATTTGACTATGATTATTGGAGTGCAGACATAGCTGAGTATTTCAAGAATCCTCAGAATGGATTCAATATTTCGTCGTGTCACTACTGCGATATGGCCTATATCAATGTGTTTAAGGTGGATCCTAATGCTGATGCTCTGTTTTTTCTGAATAATGCTGCTGATGACGAGTTGAGTAAACTGACCAAATCAGCACCGAGAATTGCATACGTGAAAGCACAGCGCCCTTATAAAAGCAAGGCTGACTACGACAAAGTTGCGAGCTATTTGAGATGGAGCGTAAACAAATGGGATAGAACTTTCAAGCCAAACTATAAGTACAGGCATCACTTTGACTTGGATCATGTGTTGCCTAAATCGGAATTCAGACTAGTGGGGCTATCGCTACATAACTTTGTACCGAGTTGTCAAATCTGTAACCAGAAACTGAAAGGAACACGAGTGCTAGGTACTGGAGGTGTGCCGAAAGAAAAACTGAGCCCGAGTAGTCCGCAGTTTGACGGTGAGAAGAAAACAGAGTTTCATATATTGCCAAAGGCGAGTGTGAAGGCTGGACGGTTGAGACCGACATTGAATCCGCAGGATTATGACCTGAAGTTGGATGCCATTGATCCAGACTATGAAGACTTCATTAGGTTGTTTAAACTAGATGAGCGATACCAGCAACATAAGAGAGTGGCACTGCATTGGTTGGAAATGAAATACAAATACTCAGATGCCCGTATAAGAATGATGGAGAAATCGCTTAATCATCGGAGTTTCAGTTTCACGAGGATTAAGTCGGATATATTCCAGGAGGATTTATATGGAGAGGGGAGTATGAATTTCAGTAAGCTGAGGGAGGATATGTTGAAATAAGGACGCTTGCTGATAGAATAAAAAAGAGTATTACGAGGGGTAAATGGACTATAACAAGGCGATAGAGAGTGTATGCTTCAAATTCGGGCACGCAGTGACTGAATATGACGTGTTCCGCTGGCTCAGGAATTTTGATGAGAGCGAGTGGACTATGGCCTTGAATGTGCTTGACAAGGTGGTCTATTATTCGTCGGACATGATAGATGAGACTCTTGAATATCAAATAAATATGATTATTGAAGAGAATCCGGGCCAGCATATATACATCTTGCCTTCAGGAAATGTAGGGAAGAGTGGTCATGCAATGGCTTATCATGCTAAGAAAGTGATAGAGAAACTGAATTTGCCGGAGAGTGTGCTGTCGCTGCTTAACCTCAAGAATTTGAAGGATATAAAGAAGGATGCAGTCATCGCATTGCTTGATGACTTTTCTGGCACAGGAGAGTCTATTAAGAAATTCTATGAGAAGAATGTTAAAGGCACAGTAGATGGGAAACCTATTAAGGTGTGTGCTTTGACTGTGGCTTACATGGAAAAAGCCGAGAAGACACTTCAGGAAGATTGCGGAATCGAGATGTATGGCACTCTTCATAAGCCAGCATTTGTAAGAAGAGGCTCTGTGTTCGGATATGAGAAAAGCATGATACAGGTTCGAGATTTCTGCTTTAAGAAAGGGGAGATGTTGCTCCCGAACTGGAAGAATGAGGATTTGAAGCCATTGGGATATAAGAACAGTCAGGCACTTGTTTGTTTTGAGCATACTACACCCAACAATACGTTACCCATCCTCTGGTATGAAATGGAGATACCAGAGACGGAAAAGAAGTGGAATGCCATATTTCCAAGATTCGCCAATTCGCGAATAGAAAGGGGCCGGAGGTTGAGAATGAGTTCGAATTTCTGGTTGTCGGCAATGAAACATACGAAGTTGGCTAATATAGAATGGGGACAATATCACACAACAGACTCTTTACGGCTTATTAGTTGGATAGCGCAGAAGTATCACCAACGGAGTGATTACTATGTAGCACAAGTGTTAGGCATCAGCATACAAGACCTTGAAGGTATAGTAGCCTTAGGGAAGAGCAAAGGCTTGATTGACGATAAGGGCAATATGACTAGTGAAGCTCGTACCGTCTATGAAGAGATTAGGAAGAAAGACCATATATTGGAGCATGAATTGCAACAAAGCATTTCAGACCAGAATGTTGGAAAAGTATATGTACCAAAGTCGTTCCGAGGGATGACCTGAATTCTTTAGATTAGCAGTATCTGTACAGACAGAAGCCTGCGTCCGTTTGATGCAGGAAAGTTAAAGCCACATTACATGATTTCTATGTCACACCCCATGGGCGCGACACAGAAGTCGCCGAAAGGCGCTTGATAAAAGAGTAATTTGAAGAAGAATGGGATTCCCAAGGAACGATTTCATAACGGAGGCTACATTACAGGGCCGATCACAGCAGTTCATCACAGAGGCATTGAGGTATGCTGATGTGTTGGACGGTAAAGGTCTGCCTGTGATTTTCGACACTTCGCATCTGGCTTTTATGCTGAACATGAGTCATCGAGACCTTGTGCATATAGCGTTTATGGCATCGGTGTTTTATAAATACTTTGCCATCAAAAAACGTAACGGGGGATACAGACGTATTATGGCTCCATACATGCATCTACGCCAAATACAGGTGTGGATTAACAAGAATATATTAAGTAAGGTACAACAGCCAGAATTTGTGACGGCCTTTGTGAAGGGTAGAAATACACAAATGAATGCGAGGTTGCATGAAAACAGGGCTTATGTGCTAAAAGTAGACCTGAGCAATTTCTTTGAGAGTATCAATGTAAGACGGGTTTGTGCGGCATTTATGTGGATGGGATATGAGAGTAGTGTGGCATCATGTTTGGCGAAGTTGTGTACTGCCAAAATCGATGACTACAAGTATGATATGCTGGGAGAACAGCCCGAGATACAGGCCCTGTTTGATGAACTGATGCAAAGGCATGAGCCGTTTTTGATTCAGGGTGCACCCACGAGTCCCGCATTGGCAAACATCGTATGTGGGAGGTTGGATAAGAGGATGAAGCGATTGTCGCAGGAGATGGGATTCAATTATTCGCGATATGCAGATGATATGACCTTTTCGGCTGATGATAGGGCGATGTTGCCGAAAATCAGCTTGATTAGGAAAATTGTGAAGGAGGAAGGCTTTACGCTGAATGAAAAGAAGACCGAACTGTTGCATCAAGGCAACAAGCAGATGGTAACGGGGCTACTTGTTGATGGACGGGTAAGGGTGCCCGGAACTTATAAAAGGGATATTATGAGACATATCCATTTTTGCCAGAAATATGGTGGACGAGGTCATTTCAATCGGGTAATGCATGGAAAGGCATATGGCAGGGAATGGCTGGAAGGCAGGATTAGATATGTATATTCAGTGGAGCCCGAAGCGGCAAAGAAGATGTGGGCGGAGTTTGAGAAGATTGACTGGGGGTATTGAGAAACTATGAAAAATTATTTGGATTACTTTTTGGAACAGCGAATGAACTCTGCTGATGGCGAAGAGATAAAAGGAGCTTTGGAAGCTATCAGTATCGAGGAGAAAAAATGCCTTGAACTGTTCAAAATACAGATAAGTCATTGCCAGCAACAATTAGCATTGATTGGTGAGAGAATTACTGCAGGGTGGCATACTCATGAACTGATGGTTAAGAAACGTGCTTTTGAGGAACAGGAGTATGTACTGAATGTCGCAGCGCAGATCCAGCAGTGTTCGTATGAGACCAAAGGAATTCAGAAATTGCTATATTTTGAAAAGAATGAAAGTAGTAGGGAAAGAATTGCTGTTGAAGCTTCTGTGATGATGTATGAATGGTGTGAAGATTTGAATGAACTTACCGGAAAGAAGTATCAAGATATAGCCCAAAGGTTGTTGTCGCAGGCTGCGTTGGCCAAGACCAGAATTGCCAGGAAGAAACTGGCAGATTTCTTTAAACAGGAGAAACCTGTGCTTTCTGAGATACGGCATAACACAGGGGCACATCGAGAACATGACTTCATGAAGCAAATGGAAGTGTTGGAAGGTGTTGGTTGGTCAGACACGATTGAACGACTGCATAGATTTGAGGAAGTGACATTGGAATTAGGAAAGACGATGAAACCTCTGATGGAAGCTGGGCTGAAGAAAATTGGGGAGGCTTTCGAGAAATAGTATTATGCATTTGACCGTGTATGTATTTACAAGTGCAAAGATATTTTTTTCTGGAGAAAGCCACTGAAAAGCATAAAGTTTTTATGTAATTCAACTCTAAGTTGTTAAGGATGCTTTGCATGGGTTGACCTATGACACCTAATCATAAGAACATTTGACATAAAATGATAAGAGCAAATAGCTTTGAATGATTTTTGGAATTGATTCTCTTATTTCATCCTTCCTCCTCTTCGCTACAAAAAGCAAGTTTGAGCGGAGAGTCCTCACACGTACATAGCACCTTACATTTTTTGAACTTCGCTCGAGCCTGCCTCACGCCCAGAAAGCAGATGCAAGCATCGCTCTTCTGCTTGGATTACACAGTGTCCAAATATAATGGACAATCCTGATATCTGTTCAGAATTGCCCATTTTCAGAGAGTTAATGGAGGTTAAAGTCTTATGTTCCCCATTTTTATTTTACAAGCCCCTCAGTCAATTGATTTTGAATAGAACTATAGAGAGTAAAGACATGGATTCTGTAGAAGGCTAAAGATCAAACATTTTTTAGGTGCCACAAATTCAAATTGATAATGCAACATAATTTTTCGAATAGATTTAAGTCAGCAATATCCACCTGTCTTCCTCAGTCTTCCATCCCTCAATCTCCATTAATTGTGCTTCTGTTAGATATGCTGCAAGATGCGGTTTGTTAATATAGAGAAGAAATAGCAGAACACTCTTAGCTGTCTGCACTTTTTCGTCCCTGGTAAAACATGAAGTAATACTATTCAATGTATATACATTCTCTTCCATATGGCTCTCTGTATTTAGTGTCAAACGATACATGAAATTTCCATAATAGTTTCGCTTGTTTTCTGGTATACCCCCTAAAATATCCTCTTTCCGAAGCATCTTCTCAAACGAATCATTGTAACAAAAAGTGGAGAACGCTTCAAGCATTCTTCGTATAATATTGCCTATGCTTATCTCTAGGGTCTCATCAGGATCGTTCACGTCAGTATTTGATGCATAATTATAAACGAGTTCAAGCAATTTTTTATATTCATTTTGTATATACTTCACTTCTAGTCTTCCGTTTTCAAGTTCCATAAACGAACGGTCACCCTTTTTCACCTCTTCCACCTCATTACGTATCTTCACGAGGTCAAAAACTGAGTGAAGATCGTGGGAAAGTACCAATATCCGACTGTTAGCATTTCCTTTTAGAATATTTCCAAACTGATACCTTAGCAGTGACATCACCCCAATACGATTACCATAGTCAAAACTCGATACAGGATCGTCTATCACAATCAGGTATTCCGAAGCATACTTGGCCTTCTCTGTTTTGCCTCCGAACAGCATGGCAAAAAAGTAGCACAAGCCTAGTACATTTCTCTCACCAACACTTATCTTCTTCGGCATCACATTTCTGCCGTTGATTTTCAGTTTATAACAGCCCTCACCAGGTTCAAGTTTTACTTTACGTTTACTGTAGAATACATATTGTAGTTCTTGGTTTATGTAACTTAGGGCAATATCTGTGCTTTCTTTCTGAGACTGCAGTGTTTTAAGATTTCTCTTCAGATTCTCACACTCCTTTCCTTTTGTATCTAATTCCTGTCGATTATTGTTACTGTTATCAATCGCCTGTTTGTATCCCATCAGCAAAGCCGACAATTGTTTTCGGGCTAAAAGGTTATTCTCTGTCCGTATCTGATTGTATAGTTTGGTTCGTTTTTTCACCGAATCATTAAACTTCTCAACGAGTTTTTCCAATATATCTAGCGTTTTTCTCCAAACAGCAACGGTCTCTGCATATGTCTTACAAAACTCATCATTAAAAGGCTCATTCAAAGCCTCATAAATATTCCTCCTACGCTGATCTATTTTCTTGCGTACCATTTCCAAAATGCGGTTTAAGTTCGCCTGGGCCGCCAATGCAGTATTTAGCTCGCGTTCATTTAGTCCACCACTAAATTCAGGCAGTACTGTTTCTTCTGGGACGTATTTTTCCAATGCAACTTGTAACAAGCCTTCATATTCTTTTGCCTGTTCATTCAATATGTGGGTTAAAGTCTGGGTGATGGAAGCTTTATCTTGTTCAGTTATTTCGCGCAGACACACTGGACAGAAAGCCCAACCTTCTTCTAATAATCGTTTTGTGTCTTCAGTAGATTGACGTGGATGCATGGCTAGCATTGTCATTAACCGCTCTTCGCGTTCACTCAGTACTGGTGCGTCCAAGGGTTTCGCTAGCAGTTCTCCCAGAGATTCTAAACCTTCTGGCTGTAGCGGAATCTTCTTTGTCCACGCTACCTCTTGCGCGTTCTTCGATTCTCGGTATAGACTTAAGTCTGCTATAACTCGTTCTCGCAACTGTTCATAGCTTTCTTCTGGTTCCTCTATTTTTAGCAGTGTATTAATTACATCATCTGTAATGTGGCTTTTCAGGGTGTTTTCCTTTAAGTCACGATCAATATCAGCCCAGCCGTTATCAGCACGCAATGCATCCCTTATTTGGTTGAAGTAGTATAGCGGTGAGATGTTCTCGCCCATGTTATCATATTTCTTCCTCTCCTCGTCCAACTTTCCGTATTCTTCCTCCTTTTTTAAAAGTTCCTCTTTCTTTTGGGCGATTTGCTCGTCCAATTCAACTTGTTCTCCCAGCATCACTATGGTATTGATACCCTCTTTTTCCACTCTCACTTGTTCTCGAACGAAATCCTCATCGAAGATGAAAACCGACTCTTTTTTTTCGTTAGTGATGGGCTCTTCAGATGTTACAGTAAAGTCTACATTTTTCTCTTGGTCTGGTTTTACCAACTCTCTTATACTATGGGCTATAGTTGTCTTGCCACTGCCATTGCGACCATACACAACGCTCACAGCATATTTCTTAAATAGCTCCAATACAGTTTCGTTTTCAAAACAGCCGCCTTTGATCTTTATCTTTTTGAAATTTTCAAACATATAATACTCCTCTCTGTTAGTTTATAATATATATGGTTCTCCATTCCCCCTTCTCTTGTAACAATTCCTTATTCATCCTGTATGTCGCTAAGAAGCAATACGCATCTATTATGGGAAGAGTAAGATGATAATGTTACTTCACTGTCAAACTTGATTTCATCGAGTTCGTTCTTGCTCGATCATTTATAAGCTTTTTCTTACATCGAACTCACGTGAGGAAACGTGAAACGCCAGTTCGTTCTGTAGCGACCTGTGGCTCTGTATCAAATGGAGTATTATAGATGCGATGCTGATATCCAAACGTAAGTATACGCAGTTCTTTCTCATTGCTTATCTCAAAAGAATGGTGAGTATCGTTATATGGTACTTTATCACCAAGTTCATTCTTTATATAATCATTCAATCGTCCTCGCTCATGAACGTCAAGTGTCCGATATTCAGTAACAATTGCAGTGATGCGTTTCCTGTCCATAATAGTTAACTTGCTCTTATCGATTTCTGCTGTTGTTTTTATGCCCGATATCGCTATAAAATCATCGACTTCAGCGTCTGTGGCCGCTTTGTATTCTTTATTCAACTCAGGGAACAGGAAACTTACATCTGATACTTTTTTAAAGTATAGGGTTTTGCTATTTGTGTCATATATACCATCTGGTAGACAATTAATGCTAACAATCTTTTTGGGCTCCTCAACCTCGATTTTATCTACTTTAATAGTAAAATGTTTTTTCAAGATCTTGTTACCTACTCTCACTTTCTGGAAGTAAAACACACCTTCATCATAATATGCGAACATCTGAATCTCAAATATGTCATCGTGGTTTACTGATGATAATGTGGCCGTGTTTATTGCCTTGAACAAGTAATGCTCATCAGTAAACGTGAATCGCAACCAATCCTCATGATGTGTTAATGAACCATCATAATCAACTGCTCCAGAATAGTTTACATCAGTCATATCAAAGATGTTTTTTTCAACATCGCTCTGAATCTTCTGGAGTTTTTTCTTTGTTTTTAATCTAGCAACAATTGTTCCCATATTACTTATCTTTATCAATGAAAATTGTTTCTGTAACTTTCAACAGATGAGGAAATTCTACCTCATCACCCTCATCTTTCTCAATATCTTTTCTTGAAATAACTAAGATTTCCACTTGGTCATTGACAAGCACATTGTAAAAGTTATATCGAATCATCACCAAAGGATTGAAAAAACTCTTTTCTGAAAGAGCCAGCAATCCATTTAGAATGAAATATACAGCAAACAATATTGGCCAAGAGGGCTGTTCTGGTGCACCAGCTACAACCACCCCTGGAATACTAAGAGCAATGAAAAAATAACCTAAGTACGTTGGTAGGTTACTAGTTTCTGCTGGTGTTATACGAAAATGGTTCTCATAGCAGCCATTACTTCTCATTAAATTGTCATTTGTCCCCATTATCTTCATCATCCAAAAACCAAGCAACGTCAATAAAATAGGTATTGCCATATACACAAAGACATGAATGATAAATAGTAGGTTGTCGCTAATGGTAATACAGCTTGGGGAATGAAAAAATGTATACCTAATCTTGATAAAATAGATAGGAATAATAACAGAGGTTGATGACATTGTAACAACCAGCCATGCGAGGTATCTTAGAATTCTCTCTAGTATTTTCATAATTCTAGTCATCTTTATTCTACAAATATAAGTTATTTCTTATTCTCTCAGTTTATTTGAAAGTTGACTGTTATCGCTAATTGGTATTGAATTTGATAGCCTGAGTCTGTCCGCCAGCAGAGATGTAGACGACGTATTGGCCGCGGGGTAAGCCGTTATAATTTAGGGTGACGGAGTAGCCAGCTCCTTCGGCATTCGTTTGTTCGACAGTCTGGTACACCATCCCCATGGCACTTGCAAGCACGAAGCGCACCGTGGCTGTTGCGTCAAGACTATAGCTGATGGTGACCGTACCTGCTTCTTGGTTTTGTGAGAAGGTATAGTGAATGATTGATTCCGTGTTGCTATCACTGCCCGTGTCTCCCTCCTTTTGATATTCGCCTCGAGCTATCAAGTTGCGTATCATTTGGTTCTCTTCATCGTATGCCAATTGGTTTTCTTGAGCAGAAGGAGGATAATAGAGTGTTGCCCTAGAAACAAGTTGGTCGTCAGTGGCGTTCCTGCATTCTATCGTTTCAAGAATGGGGTAGCGGTAGCCTGCGGCATACCAGCGGTATTCCCGTACCCGTTGCTGGGGAACGTCTGCCATCATATGGCAATTGATGCTGTCTCTGTCATAGATAGGGATACTATCACCATACACCATCTGCATGCTATCGGAAAGGGCTACCTCCGCATATACCTGTCTGTCGGTAACCACTCTGCTGACATGTCGCAACGTGTCGCCATCGGGTAGGATGATGCTGCCCGTGGCATCCATGCGGGTGACGTAGTTGCCGTATTCCCTGACAAACAACTTGTCACCATACGAACCCGTGCCACCATAGATGCCCATGATGCTGTCGCCGTAGTGCATCGAGAAGCGCTGCACCTGCTCCGGGATGTCGTATGCCATATGTGAGGTTGTGGTACGTCGGGCTAACAAATAAGCTCCGTCTTCATTTGTAAGATACTGATGGCCTGTGATACCTTCATAACCAGCAACCAGCCAGGGCACAGCCTCGGCACCGCCATAGCGGGTCTTATAATCATTGTCAAGAACTTCCATTTCCTGTAAGTCCCATACAACATTACGCCCGTTTGTTCTGTTCCCATCGAACGCCACCACTTCCCTGCTCAACTCGTCACCCACACGAAGACCATGCTCCGTGCCTGCGTCCCCAGTCTGAGCAAGTAACAGCTGAGGGAATGATAGAAATATGAATGCAAAATACTTTTCCATATATAATCTTCATTTAGATTTTTCGAATGAATTCATTATTATCCATAAAGAAAGCATTCGGCATAATGCTATAGGGACTCGGAGAATTTAACATTTGAATATTATCTTCCAATATAGCATGATAATAGCCTGTAAGGTCCTCTTGCCTTACCCTAAATCCCATAATATTAAGAATATAGATAACAGTTGCCCTATCTTCTTCTTTCATATTCTTTAGTACGCCATATTGTCTAAGGCCACTATGAATAGAATTATTCATAAGATATTTTCGCACGAAATCATTAGAAGACTTTTTGTATTCCTCTATAATTATATCATTTCTTCCGGATGCCCATTTTCTACTTTCATTAAGAACAACTTTTACCAAAGAATCATCACCCTTAAATAAAAATGAATAACGAAATTGTTTATAAGACATGTAACAATACCGAAATGATCTGTCATAAATATCCCATAGTTCATTCCCCCTAATCATAACTAAGAGAGTGTCAGAATAGGGTACGACAAAAATATCATCTAGCCTATCATCTGAACTAAGTTCTTCAGGCCCTGTCAACGGCTGTAATGTGGCTGATAATTCTCCATTATTACTGGAGCAACTTACGCAAGACAGCATAATGGCTATTGCAATTATTATTTTGGCCATGTCTCTCCCTCCAAATTATAAAAACCATCGTACTTGTCTGGTATAGGATAGCCAGAATAGTCTTTCCGAAGTTCAACTTTCTCCTCTTTATGAAGTAGATTTTCAAAATTTACAGTAGGATATTCATCACGATGGATCCCATTCTGATCCTCAGTATTTGAAAAAGTCCCTACTTCTAAGTCATATTGATGTTTAATTTCATGACCAATTACTTCATAATCAGTAAAACCATTAACATTATCTAAATTAAGATTCAATTCTGTAATAGCAGCCTTGCCTTTTGCTACTTTTGTAAAACTCATTCTATTTGGATCATCCGTGTTCATAGTAAAATTATGATTAAATGGACTATCCAAATCTGCCACTTTCTGGAATACTTGATTAACGATAGGATTTTTTGATGATTCAAGTTTCCTTAAGGCGGACAATGTCCGCCACATCCCATTCCTTTCGGATATTGGAGTGAAAACCTTCTTACCCAAATAGATCTGTCCTGTTTTGTCAACTTTTGCATTATAAAAATTATTATTATAATACACATAAGTTCTACCATTTGTTTTATTTGTATATGAAATGTATCTTCCATCAGGATCTACAAACCTCACCGGATTCCCCATGCAATACGCATACGGACTCCACGCGTAGTACTTCTCAGCCAACGGGTCTATCTGGTGGAAGCGGCCGAGAACGTGGTCGTAGTATCTTGCACTGGAGTCATACCAGTCCAGGCCGTGCATCTTGTCCAACTCCTTACCGCAATACTTGAAGCGGTGAGCAGTTGTCGACTCTCCGTAGAACGTGCTGCCGTAGGGATAGTAGTGGTTCACCTGCTCCGCCTCACCAGCTGACGATGCCACGACGCGGTTGCTGCCCAAGTGGTCCTTCATGTAGAAGTGGTACGTCGGCGTGTAGGTGGCGTGGATGCCCGTGCCTGACTTCGTAAACGACACGTAGCCGCCATCGAAGAGCAAGGCAGTCAGCACCTTGTCCTCGTAGATAGCATTGCCGCAATAGTCGAATGTCTTCACAATGTCAGTAATAGGTACTGCGGGAGAGATGGTGCCGCCACCGCCAGGGAACAGACCGCCCTGTACGCCCGCCGTGATTTCGGCAGCCGAGGAGTGTATGGGCGTGATTATCGATGGAGGGGGTGTGGTATATGTAACCTGCCGCTTCACACCGTCTGCACTGTACACGTAATTGATCTTACTCCCACTGCTGAATACTGCAGAGTCAGGCAGATTCTGTGCATTGTAGGTGATGGCCGACAGCCCCTTGTTCAAATCCTGTATGAGGTTGCCGTTGGCATCATATGCATATTCCACAGAAGCACTTGCACCGTCAACGAAGTTAACATGATTATCGGTTGATAATTGAGATGCCGTCACTGCATTACTGACAGCCAGCAATTGATTGCCGTTGTAGGTGGCGGTCAGGGAGTCTACTGTTCCATAGTATTCCTGCAGCAACGAACTGGATTCAGGAAGAGCCTGCACTGAAAGAAGGGAAGGTGGCATGGCAATTGGTAGTGACATCGTCCACCCGCTGCGGTTGATGCTGGTCAGGTTGCCGTGGCGGTCGTATGTATAGTTGGCGGCAAAGCGCCGGGCATTTAGCCCTGCCTGTTCCTGATAGTCGGCCCGGGTAAGGCGCGACAGACCGTCGTACTGGAAATTGTAGCGTCGCAAGATGCTGTCGGCATTCCACGTCATCGACGAAATGTTGCCATTCCAGCAGGGCGTTGTCCCATCTTCATAGTAGAGTGCCTCCGAGAACAATGGCGAAGAAATCGTCTTCGGCCATGACCGCACGTTGTAGGTGTAATGGGTCTTCAGAGCATTGCTATTCATGGGTTTGGTGTACTCCAGCCGTCCCAGGTCATCGTATTCATTGGAGGCGAGTACAACGGGTGTGGCTCCGTTCAGCGAATGTGTTGTGGTGATCAGGCGGTCAGCATGGTCATAGGTATAGACGTATTCCTCCGTGACACTCAACGGCTGGTATGAAAGTCCGGCAGCTGTCATCCGTTTTCTCTTCAGCGGTTTTCCCGTGAAAGAGAGGTCCAGGAATTCCATGTCCGCTCCGCCCACATGATTTGTGCCGTGTGTCTGCACGATGCGGCTTCTCTCATCATAATAGTAGGCTTTCACGATATATGACGGGGTGGCTGATGACATCAGGTAATCGCGCTGGCCGGTGAGCAGACCACGAGTCATATCGGTAAAGTCGTCAAAGTCAGGAAGGGGTATCGGCATCAGTATATTTGACAAGGTGGTTGTTTCTAATTGCCGGAACGAGTAGTCATCATAGTAGCAGACAGTCTGCAAGCTGACATTCCCGAACGTTGAAGGAATAGCGTAGCCACAACTGCCGCTGCCATCGTATGACACGAACAACGACTGCTCGGAGATGTCAGGAAGAGGTTCCTGACAGGTTCCTTTCACGGCTAACCTGCCGAAGCAGTCGTTCAGCACAAACGTCCATTCGCCTTTCAGCCGCTGGTTGCCGTCCTGAGAGAAAATCAGACGATTGTCGTTATCGTAGCGATAGTATATCCAGTCTGCGCCTGGCATCTTTTTCGCCGTCATGCGCTGTCTTCCATCATACTCATACAGAAAGGCTAAGGTATTGACAAGGTTGGCATTGACAGTTCCTGTTCCTGATATTGCCGCAGACAGCATGGGTGGGAGAACGGCAACCAGATTGCCATAATTGTCATAAATGTAATAGGTATCATGGCGGATGTTGCCTATCATTTTCCTTTCGAGGATTGTACGTTGCTGCTTGTCTGCAAACGTATAAGAAATGTGCCCGTCTTCGTCTATGCGGATTTTCACCTGCAAGTCGCCTGAGGTAAAGTTCCCATTGGTGGAAACGGTTGTATTCCCGTTGCTGTGAACAGAAGCGGAAAACAGTTTGCAACAAAGCTCTTCATTGCCGTGATTGGTGTCATATTCAATATATGCCGCATGCCCGTCAGTTCTCCAGGCAGCCCCTGCGCCAAAGTTGACGGACGGACGGGCCAAAGGCGACCGCTCAGTCAATGTCAGCATGGAAGGATTCTCATCACCTCCATTGGATAGTCTTGCTGCAGACTTGGCTTCCGTTCTTCTCACATACCTTCCATCAGAATAGGCCGACTTCCCTGACAGCCATTGTTGGTATGGATTGCCGTAGGCATCATAGTCCGTGTAACGGAGCAGGTCATATTGGAGGGGAGACGCTTTCATGTCTACGGTTTCTATACATTGTCCCAGTCCATTGTAGTATTCTATGGTGGTACACCCGTTGGAGGTTGTTCCGTCTAAGCTGGTAAACGTAAGGATTCTGTTTGGCTGGTAGTTCGGGAAATTGTCGTTGAAGTCATCGGCAGGCAACCAGCCTTCGTCATCGTCTGCAGCCGTGGAGATTCTAAGCGTGATGCTTGATTCAGGAGCTTGGAGTGAATCTGGAGCGATGGGTGACTGAAGGGGACCGCCTGACTGTAGAGAATGTGGTTCCCGCTGAAAGCCGACGTATTCCAACAAATAGGTTCCTGCGGTCAAATCAGCAACAGGAGCTGTCAGTGAAGTAATGTCGGAGGTTTGTCCGTCGTACCAATATTGCATTTCCAGTGCCAGGGGAAACGTTTCGTCGGTATCATTCTCTTTCTTTCGTAAGTTTAGAAAGAATGAGTAGTTGTCTTCTCCAAGGTCGTACATTTGGCATACGAAGTTGGAAATGACCAATTTGAACGGAACGTCTTCCCTGATGTTCATCCCCACCATGCCATAATAGGCCATCGGGCTATGTGGGTTATAGGAAAGAGTCCATATATATGTCTCGTTGGCGTAGACATCATAAAACTGCACATTGGGGTAGGCAGCCCAGGAAACCTTCTGTACCGCCATTGCCGGGAGCAGGAGCAAGAGTACCCGTAACTGATATATCCTAAGCCAGGGACTAATAGTTCGTATAATATTGATAATCATATCGTCGAATTGTTTGTTTGTTGGGATTGAGCAGGTATGTCTCGGAGAGCCGGCCCATGCCATCATAAGCATAGTAAGTAGTCAGCCCGTTTGGTGCCGTTTCGGCAGTTAACCTGTGTAGCCCGTCGTATTTGAAAGTATAGACGTGACAATTAGGAAACGACATCCTGATGTCATCAAAATCTTCGTATGACACACCAGAGAGGTTGTTATCTGAAAAAGCAGAAGGATCAATAGCGATTTCAGACGCAGTTGCATTCTCTATTCTTGCGACCAGACACACGCCCTTCTGCGCCCACACCAGAACGGTACTTACTCCATCCTGCACGATTTCTGTTGGGTTACCATATTTGTCGGTGCTGTTGACCGTATAGTTTACCTTACCTTGTTGTCCCGTTCCATAAAGTAAGGTATTCTCAAGACAATAAGGGACGCCTTCTGAATTTCTCGCAAAGGTGTTCTGCTCTGTAATGGTGGCAACTGTTGTCAGTTCTTGGTTTTTTACAAAAGTCTGAATAGTTTTCCGTGGAGTCAGCAAGTGACGATCCTTCATCCAACGATAATCCTCTGTATCACAAGCATAGTGATAATGATGCTCGGTTCTCTTTCCCGCACTTTCATAGGACATAACAACGGACGGCAACAAGTATTGGTTGTAATTGGTTGTAGTTGTCTCGTGATAGTCCTTCGCCTCATAATAGTAGTTTGTAACTTGCGTCGTAACCAGGGAGCGCGCCATATGGGTAGATGTGAGCCAGGCTGCACATGTTACAGGCCACGTTTCTCCATTAACAGTGAAATAAAATTCCACATGATGAGGCATGACATGCGTGTTGTCGTGATAGGACTGATATGTATTAACCACTTTTTTCAACAAAGCTCCCGAATTGCTGTAAACAGATTCTGACAGCAATTTCCCACGTTCGAAAGATGTGCTGGAAAAAGGAAAATAGGGTGACTGCCCATCCATATTGACATGTACTGCAGGCATGTCAAGGTAACCGTCGCCAATACCGTAGTTGCTGTATTCATACTTGACAAATCCCTGTGGGATACCGTCCCTGTCGAAAGATTCCTCAAAGACACAGGAATAGCCGACGGCAGGAGTCGCATCGTTGACAGGGTTGACATAGAACCCGTTAAGGCTCTTGACATGAAGTTCACGCTCATACTCGTCATTATAGTAATAGTCAACGGTGTTTTGTGGCCTGTGGTTCAGGACACCACTACTCTGGTTGGGAGCATTCAGACCACGATTGAATGAGTAATAGAAACGCTTGCCATTAAGTTGTTGACCGTTTACATCCCTGTTGACATAGCGTGAAAGTCTCAGGCCACCAGCATAGCCCGCACTGTCAATGACACTCTGGTGGTCATCGCTGACATACTTCGAAAATGTATTCAGTTCATAGTAGAAACTGGTACTCCCCTTTGTTGGATAGATAATACGAGCCAGGGTCTCAGCCTGGGTATCTGTCAGGCTGGGGGCAGGGTAGGTGAATGTCGGATTTTCGCTTAAGGAATAAAGTCCTGATGACGACAGTCTCCCATAATATCCCCATGCGTCCGTATTCACCAACGGATAACAGGTAGAAGGGAACCTGGCGCTATTATACTCAAATCTATAAGTCATCGGGGAAACAGAGCCGTCACCCCTAAATTCTATTTGCGTCAGTTTATGCCTTTTAGGGCTGCTGGCATCTGTTCCTGTATAGGAGAACTTAATGGTGCTGGTATCTGAAGAACTGATGACTTTCATTTGCGACAGGATGCTCCACTGCAGGCGTTCACCAATCTTGGAAGCCCTACCGTATTCACTGGTATGAGTCAGAAAATCCACACCATCCATGAACAACTCATATTGGGAGCCAGGAAGTTGGCAATTGGGAGTATAGAGTTCGCTTAGCAGGGATCCCGTAAAAAAAAGGAATTTGAAATTACCCTTGAACAATTCTGCAAAATAATCGTTGCGTTCGTAAGAAAATTCAATTTTCAGGTCATCAACCCTTATTGCCTGTAGCCTTGTCGGGAAGAGGAGAAATCCAGTCATCCACCTATAGCCCGTAGGTGGATCTGTCTCACTTGTGGTTTCATTTCCCGTGTGACCGATAATGATATCCCATAACTGGTTAACAATGTATCCACCGTTTCCTCCTCCTGCTGCAACATAGCGCATGAGCCTTTCTTGGGGAGCATATCGAAGGTCACATATCAGGTCATAGGTCTTCCCTGTAGACAGAGAAGTGTTTTTCCAAGAATAATCAAAATTGATAGTCCTACCTTCGGGTGTTGTAATTTTGGTCAGGAACCATGTTGTTGCTATCAGGTCGCTATTAGCACGATGATAGTAGGAACAACAATACTCTGTTGCCGTATCGCCTCCAAAATCATACTTGCAGCCATCAGGGGTGTACAAGGTGAATTTGTTGAAAAAGCGGTTGTTGTCATTTTGACCTGGCCAATCCTGTATGCGATTTATTCTCCCAATTCCGCTAAGATGTGCCAGATCAACAAAACCGCTGCCCGAATCAAATTCGACTTTAATGTCATCATCTGAAACGACAATCCACTTCCCGTTCTCATCAAGGTAGAAATTGCCGCTATAACCGCAAAAGTTGAAAGAATATTCATCGGTCATTAACTCAAAGGGCTGCGCTTGATAACGATACAGACTGTCAACAATACGGCCCGCAAGACTGTCGCACCTTTGGGGTGTCAGGTTCTTAATCTTGGAATAGTGGTCAAAAAAGCCAATGCTTCTGCCGGAACTGGTCTTTTTTTCATCATGCACACCACGAACCGTTCGACTTATGTATCCCCCTGCCATCAGATTCCATCCTATTCCTAACACGGTTGGTTGAATATATGGCTTCACCGCAGCCAGGTTATAGTTTGCTTTTATTGGAAGTTTATAATTCCCCATTTCTATTTCATAAAGGGGAATGGATATGTTAGGAGTGCCCGTAAAGTGTCCAACAGAAATATTGTCAAGAGTCCCCATCGTACTAACGGTGGGAGTGGGAACATTTCTTACTGGTTGCAACTGTGACACCGCTGATTCGGAAAAAGACAACAAAAAAATGCTAAGCAACAATAGGCGGAAACGACATATCATAGCCTGCCGGGCTTCGTGCCCGGCAAGCATGCACGCTATCATTGCAAAGAGAATGAGATTCCTCATATTAGCAACAAAGTTAGTCATTATTTTTAAATATCCTCTTTTCTTTAACAGAATTTAATATCGCCCATTTCATCGGGAGAAGGCTCCTTCTGGAAATCTATTCTCCTCTGGCTCCCAGGCTCCCTAGAATTTATGGTCTAAGGAGGGAAGGAACCAAAGGAGAGCATTCGCGGCAATTGCCGACGAACCAGGCTATTTCACAACAAACTTTCTTCCGTTCTGGATGTACACGCCCTTGGGCAGCCTGTCACCTTGTGACGTTGTTACCTTGTTACCTTGGATGTTGTAGATGGCATCATCGTGCTTCGTTGCCCTTGGGTTGCTGCTGACACGTCCGATGCCACTGGTGTATCCTTCCCGGCTGAAGTCTTCAGGCTTGAAGATGCACTTGTCACCCTCAAACACGCCCACGAAATCTTCATAGTCGCAAATGCACGTAGGACTTGGCAGCGGGAAAGGATACAATCCATGCATGCCGCCGATTCCCTCAACATAGCTCAGCCGAGCCAACTGCCTGCGTTCGAGGAAATTGTGTCGCAAATATAGTTCACCATTCACGGAAATCGTATCTACATGGCTGAAATATGCCACATCCAGAGGAGTCATAAACGAAGAGTATTCGTAAGGAAGGAAGTTGAAATCGAAGCGCAGTTCGGCATTCTGCTCATTGCTGCCCGGCTGAATGCAGTAGACTTTCAAGTCTTTCTCTGTCCAGGCCCCGGCATAGCTCCGTTTACCGTTCATCTCGCAATACATCTTCCTCCATTCCTCTCCGCCTACAATCGTGTCGCCATCCAGATAATAGGACAGGTCGGAAACGGTCTCGTCATATTTCGTGTGCCCATCTTCTCCCTCACTCTCTTCGAAATGGTGGTAGCGGTATTTCCAGCAACGGCCGTCAACAAGCATCGGACGATACTCCATGCACTCACTGCGAGCCTGCTTGCGCAGACTTTTATCAACGGCGATTTCCTCGCCGCCAATGCTTAAGGTAGAGATGTGCATGAACATGACATTGGAGTCGTACGATGAAGGGGGGACCAGTGCCTGCAAACCGCCAATGCCCTCAATCCAGAGACCGCCATGCTTGTTGGGCATACGGTCACAGGAATATTGGAGCACACGGAGGCTGTCGCCGCCTATTGAGACCATACTTGCTTTGGTAATCGTGACTTTCATCGTCTCGCTAATACCGTCGGGATAAGGAACCCACACTGTTTCGCCGACCTCCAGGCCGAAGTCATAAATGAGGACCGGTTCCTGCTTGCCGCGCTGTATATAGTAGACCTTGCTTCCGTCTTCATAGAGTGCGCCTTCGTAGCCCTTTTGCACCCGCAGGTCGCCATTGTAATTCTGCTTTCTCTCGGCGAACAGGCGCATGCATTCCCTGTCGGCCACCACCGTGTCGCCGTCAATGTAGTAGCGGTCACGGAAACTGTAGCCTGCCTCAGGCTGTGCGTCATACACCCACTCCTTGCCATATTCCAAGAAAGGAACCTGTGCCTGAGCAAGCACTCCACTTGCCAGCAATGTCGCGAGTAAAAAGAATTGTTTCATAATGTTCATAATATTTGTTTATTAAAGTATTTCGCTTGCAAATATAATCATTTTGTCAGAAGTATGTAAAAGTTATAAGATAAAATCACTCAAGAACAAACTCTGCACCCCTTTTTACTTCGAAATTGTTCTTAATGGTGACGTCACCAAGATTAATCGTGGTTCTCCCACCCTCAATTGTAACTGGACCTGTTGCCTTTTCTGTTGTCACATCGCTTCCAATCATTACCCTTGAGACATTGATGACTTGATTACCTGTCAGTGTTTCATTTTGTATGCAGTACGTCCCGTCTGTCATAAATGGTCTTTCAAATTCCATTACAAACGGAACATAGTCCTGTTTTGTTACACAGACAGAGTAGCGGTCAGGCAAGGTGTAGAAAGTTTCCGTACTGACATTGTCTCTCACAACATAATAGTTGCTGTCATTATCTAAATCCATAACGCAGATGCGGCAACTGTCCAACCCAGCATCAACATAGAGACCATTGCGGTAAAAGGAGAGGATGACCGAATCCATCTTCTTCGGAGTTGAAGTATAAACTGGCATCTCGCAGTCACCCATTGGGTTGACAGAGAAGTGTACCCATCGGGCTGAAATATAAAGATCTGAGGTTGAGACGTTTGCTTTCGCTTTGGTTATTAGTTCTCCGAAATGTTTTACTTTTGAGGAATTTGAGAACAGCTTGTCGTAAAAAAAAGAATTCAATTCCTGAGAACTTCCCAAACTTGTAGGAGGCAAACTGTCACTTAATGTCCATCCCAGCCTTGAACTGCCTATATAGCCAACAACGCCACTATTCGGGTTAAGTAAGAATGCTTCACTTAGGCACATGATATCTGCAGAATATGGATAATCAAACCAATTAGTTTCACATGCAGAGGTAGTGATTATAGAGGGTTGGGAACAATTCAACACATGTGCACGCGTTTCGAAGTAGCTGACATCGCTGTTAAACCACCACTCTAGAGATGTGCCATGGCAATCCATATTAATGAACGAATAGCCGTCAGCAAGGTGGTTTTGAAAATCCGTTGCCGACAAGGCGGGAACTCCATTGTCATAATCTGACCACGTATCGTAATATCTGATTCTTGTTCCATTCCATTTGTTTATAAAATGATTACTATAGAGCATATTTCCTTCATATTCAGAATCACTCATGTCCCTACCGTCAACCGTATACTTGTGATAAGTCTCAGCTCCACCGAAAAGGGCTCTGTTTTGCCATTCTGTTACAGGTGGGGTCTTCTCATAGTTAACCGTTTTGTTAACAAATGCATTTACATCTGCAATAGTATATACAGGAATACGGGTAAGATTAATATCTGGCATCAAATCGACACCATCTGCTCCACGAATTCCTTCACCTACTATTCCATCCCCGTCCAGGTCCCATCCATAATCCCCATCAAAACTTGCGTAGAATACATCGGCAGGAATCATCTCTGTACACAATCCATGAGAATATGACAGGCATTCACTATAGCACTTCTGCACAGGCACGATTTCTGCATCACCACCAAGAAGAACAAAACGGGTTTGCTTCTGATTCTTATAGTCCTCAATACAATGCTTAATCTTTATCTGAGCACTCCAACTGTTGTCAGTATATTCTGAATATATGTCCTCAACGGTCTTTACTTCTGTCCTCACCCCCTTCTGCTTCTTCCATCTTACCAGAGGGGCGAAAGCAGGAGCCAACGTGTCATTTGTGATGATTAGATAATCGACAGTTTCTCCAGAACTTCTTGCGGCGAGGTCCTTTGCCTTTAATTGGGCCTGACTATAAAGTTCGTCAATTTCAGAACCGTTTATGGCCAGGTCACGTACGACGTCATTCATTACATGGCCAATATACCCTTTTGAGGAATTGGCTTTAGTCGTTCTAGATATGAGTCCGATTTGGATTGACAAATCCTCAAAGAAGGATATCGTCTTGCTGTGAGTGTCATATCTGAAAGGTGAGACTATGAACGAAAGAAGTTTATAACCGTCCATGATACTTGTACCGGCATATTTCACACAATTTTCTGGATATACGCCTTTTGGGTACTCTGTACTTCTATGTACCGAAGGCTGTATGGTCTCACTCGTTGCCACGATAAATGGATTCGGGAGCATCCGAGCACCAGTCTTCACCACCGTTTCATCGCCTGAAAATGTAACGGAGGAATAATCCTGATCTGGAGCGATTAGAACTTTTACATATTTGACAGGAAGAGATGGTGCATTAAAATCTTCCTCAAATCTGAATGACGGATCCGTACTTCTGATGGTCAGGCATCCATCTTGATCTGAAACGATGTCAAAATCTTCCAGTGAGAAGTTCAGTTTTACGGTCTTCACCGTCTGCCCATGACTCGCATGGGCAGACAGCAGAAGAACCAGACAGAAACCTGCTCGCAGGCAGGCTGAAAGCAAAGTAAAGGATAACTTATTCTTCATGGTTACCTCCTTTCCAGACTATTTTACAACAATCATCTTCTTGGTTGTCACCACCTTGCCGTCAGCAATCAGGGAGTAGACGTACATGCCGGCGTTCATCTTGTCGGCATGGATGGTCATCACGGTTTCTCCGCGTCCCATGACGGGGTGCTGCTCCAGTTGCTTGCCAGAGAGGTCGTAGATGTAGAGCGTGGCCGATTTTACGGATTCGGGAAGGTAGATGGCGATGTCGGTCTTCTCCGTGAACGGGTTCGGCATGTTCTGGTCCATGGAAGCCATTTCTGCAATCTCAGCATCTTGGAGGCCAGCTGTTTCATTTTTGCCATCACTCACCCCTCCTTCCGGAACGAGCGAACTGCGGGTTGCCTTGGATGCTGCAGATTTCAAGACGTCGACTTCTGCCTTCAGTTCCTTGATGCTCTGAACGAGAACGGGAATCAGTTCCGTATAGTTCACGGCGAGGTAGCCATTACTCTTCTTATAAACTAATTCAGGATAGACATTTTGCAATTCTTGGGCTATCAATCCAAAGTGGCGTTTTTCCATTACTTGTCTTGTATCCTCATCCTCTATATCTATGTCCTCATAGATACCTGTATCTTCCATAGCATCAGCATCTTCTGCTGAATTAGATTTCAGATTGTTTTTATTTCTCGAAAAATCCTTGTAATTGTAAGAAATAGGTGTCAGCAAATCCATCTTGGCCAGCACACCGGCATCGTCTCTTTCATCAGCCAGAGGCTGGATATTTTCTTTCAGCTGGCTGTCCGACGTTGATACCAACGTTCCGTCAATCGTACCTGTGACTTTTACGTTGCCATAGAAATAACCGGCATAGCAGCCGTCTGGGGTTTGGAGAGCAGCACTTTTGCTTCCATAGATACCTGCTCCTGTGCCATTACTTACACTTCCAAATACTCCATATTCTGCGCCATATGTACTTCTTCCTCTTGCAAATAATCCAACTGCTCTTGAAGAAGATGATGATGAACTGTTAAATGTGGTGGTAGTTATTCCATAACTGGTAGCTTGTGTAGAATAAGTGCTATTGACATAAATGCCATGACTAGTTCCAGAAGTAGATACGTTCGGATGATTCTCCATATCAATACGCATAATACTCCCATAACCTTTAAGTTTGGCAACAAGTTGACTTCCCATGGAGCCCATCACGTTAAGGGGGTAATAGCTATTAGCCGAAGAGTCACCAATAGTTACATTCCCAGATTGACTAACTCTTAGTTGTCCAAAAGCCAAGCATGGAATAATGCTGGCTGCTAAAAGGATGATTTGTTTTTTCATATTTTTTTCGTTAATAAAAGGTTAAACATGTCTTTAAAATTCCCCGTACAGGTGCCAGTCACCGTAGTAGAGTTCGATGGAGAACAAGTCGGCGAGGGTGTCGTCGTCGAGCAGGAACATGTAGTAGTCGGTGATGGAGCTGACGGTGTCGTAATAGAGTACGGTGCCGTTCTCGTCGCGGATGACGATGGTGACATCCTCCAGTTCGTAGGGCGTGGCCAGCACGAATGTGTTGCCGTCGTAGCCAAGCACGGGCAGGAGGGGGGGAGCATGATGGGGCTTTGTGTCGTCCTTATGGTTATAAGGGCTAAGTTGTACGCACATGGGAGTGTTATTTGAGAAATAACCTCCCCAATTTTGCTCGGTTTGAGCTAAGATTGGTAAAGTTCCCAACAGGAACAGAATAATAAAGAATTTTTTCATAAAACTTGATATTATTAAGATTATGGTTTTTTCGTGGGCAAAATTATAAATAAAAAGTATCACCGACGCGCGTCGGCGATACTCAAAAAAATACGCAAAGTAAATTTATGTTAAAAATGATATGCAAAAAAAGTACTCAATCGCGTAGAAAACTCTCAAGAAGGGTGTCAAAGTCTGACATTGAACCTTTCTTTCCTGTAATCTTTTCATATAGGCGAGTATAGAGTGATGAAATAGAAGACTTTCCATAACAGCACAGATAGCTTGCGGATGAAGGACCGAACTTTAGCATCCTTAGGAGGCAGGCACGGTATTGCTGGTTCGACATCTTGCATGAGCCTTTTAGGTTCTTTTCGAAATTAGGAAAAAATTTTGCCACCTCGCTGGAAAGATCATTCCATTCTGAAAGTTTTGGGGTATTCTTCCTTTCATTGTCAAGTTCCACAAATCGGCGATAAGAAGGAGATGACGTAATGGCATCAACCCCCATTTTTTTCACATCATCAGCATCCTTCTGCTTTTTCAACATAAACAGCAGTTGGGCTTTTTCGGTAGCCAGACGTCTCAGTTCTGCCTGAAAGTGTTCATTGGTTGACGAAGATTCTTGTTGAAGTTCTTCTATCTGCTTCGTTAATTCAGACACTTTCTTAAGTGCTTCCTCTTGACGAGCCAGGCTTTGCCGCTCTTTCTCCTCAATTACTTTGCGAAGACGGGCTGTCTTTACATTTTGCCTTTTCGTGTATTGTTTATAGTAAAGATAGAGTACACCTGACAAGATGGTAATGAAGGATAGAATAATAATTATCAGTTTCTCTTTGCGGGCATTCGACAGTTCAAGTTCAAAAGCTCTTCGTTCGTGCTTCTGGTAGTTATACGCTGCATGCATGCGGGCAACCGTCTCGGCGTTATCCATCTTGCGGATGGAGTCGTCAAGGAGTTTATATTGCTTGATATGTCGCCATGCATTTTTAATATCAGACTTTCGTAAAGATAATTCTGCTAACTCTTGATAAGCATAACTTTTTCCATAGAGATTCCCATGTTTCAGCAAGCCTTCAAAAAGAACTGCCGCAGAATCAACAAAGCCCAATTTCAGATAAGTTTCAGAGGCAATAGAATAAACACCGCTAATAGACGCAGAGTCTATTAAAGCCATAGAGGGGGCAATATATTTCTTCGCAAGATTATATTTTCCTACCTTATTATACAGACTGGCCATCTGCGCCATCACATCATTGCACATATTTGTATCACGGGCTATTTGCGCATATTCCAAAGCTCTTTGATAATACAACAGGCTACTGTCGTTAAGGTTCAGGTATTTGTATTGAACACCAATGTCACGCAAATTAAAGATGACGTCAATCGTGTCATGAGCCACTCTAGCCCATCGGTTGGCTTCCTGAAAGCTGCTGATGGCCTCCGCGTAAAGATCTTGATAGCTGAACATTGTGCCAACGAAACCGTTCAGCAGCCCGCGCTGCTTGGCGAGTCGGCGGACATCCTCATTCTCAATGTTCAATTTTCCATTCTCCATTTGCCCGGCGGGCTGGGCGTCGAGGGCGCACTGGTAGTAGTCGAGGGCCTGCGGGGCATCGCCGAGGTCGGCGAAGATGCGGCCGGCATAGAGGTAGGGCAGGGCTGGCCCCGTGCTGCCCAGCACCGAGGGGAGCACCTTCGGGTGCTGCTCGAAGTAGCTGATGAGCCGAAGGATGGTGTCGCGGTAGTGGGTGACGGGGCGGTAGAGTTTGTCGTCTACCTTGATGCGTAGCAGGAGG
>ODAI012977438.1_pt1 | contig 26342 bp, 46 predicted proteins | sample 1539321 | NCBI WGS metagenome assembly ODAI01 (sample SAMN02144231, study PRJEB22623) | gut metagenome | biome: sheep rumen | host: Ovis aries | place: New Zealand
ATCGTTACCGTCTTACGTGGCGGGCGAATATTACTGGCAGAGGACGGGGACAAATTACGCTGACGGTTCGGTCTACTATAGCGACCCGGTCTACTCCTTCGTGGCACAGGCTTCGGGCGAAGCGAATGCAGCGGCTGACAATGCACACGCGGCCGCTACTGAGGCGGAACGAATCGCACAGAGTGCCCTAGATGGCGTGTCAGAGGTGGAGAATCACTTCTGGGCCGACCAGACTGGTGCGCACATCGCAGAGAATGCCGGTGACTTGACCACGGGAGCATCGCAGACCATAGCGAGCACTGGGACCGTTATGATGCGGAACGGGAAGCTCGTGACCAGTTGGACGGGGAGCAGTCCGTCTGATTCGGCTCTGAACTTCTATGATTGTTCGAACGCATCGGCGCAGACCACAGACCTAGTTGCCTCATACGCACGAGCCGGAACGACCTTCTACGTCAACAACTCGAGGGTGATGGCCCTTACTGGCTCGGCTCTGTCGTTTTATGACCCATCCGATTCGAGCAATACCGACCCGATGGCCGTTTATGGAAACGGCGGGATTCAGCTCGGAAAGACTGGATCGAGTTCGAGCGGGAAATATAACATCAAGATTTCACCGTCGAATGGCTTGGAATTTTACTACTATACTGAGTTAATCGGAATGATTTCACAGTATGTAAGCGGTGACGTAAAGGCTCTCCGTATTTCGAAAGATAGCAGTTTTGACAACCGCATAATGCTCGGCAATGGGTTCGTTGGTATGCGAGCGACGAATCCGACCACAAGCAAGGGCTCGAGTTATGACATCGACTTGAGAAACACCCAACCGGGCCACGACTGGTCACTGACGCTCCCGAACGGGAGAATACGTTCGTCCAAATATTATTACACGAACAACAGCACCAGCGCCAGCGTTGTCTTGAGCATCGACGCAGACACCACGTATTTGACGGGGCCGGTTTATTTGACCGACCCAACGAAGTCCAATTACTACAATTTACACGTTGGTGGCACTGCCGGAATCTATTGCGACGCCATGAGCGCCTACTTGCTCCGAATGTTTGACTACCAAGGCGAAGGCGCTGGCACGGCACTCGGTAACACTTCGTACATCACAAGAGTATTTGGCAAGACTTGCTGGACGTGGGTGGCATGGACAGTCCGCTCCGACATGAGGCTGAAGAAGGAAGTGGAAAGCCTGACCGATAAGATGGACAACGTGCTTCTCAATCTGGACACGTTCAGCCATAAATGGAAGGACAACGACGACGGTCGCCGCCATGTGTCCGTTAGTGCCCAGCAACTTCAGAAAGAACTGAAAGCCATCGGAGTCGACCCGGCCGAGAACGGTCTGGTCACGGACGAGGGCGGTTATCTTGGCGTAACTTATACAGAACTGGTTCCGGCACTTATCCACTTGTGCCAGACCCAGCAGAAACAGATTGATGAGATTATGGGGAGGTTAAGCTAATGGACATCAAAACAACACTTGTCACCATCCACAACATCATCCACGACATGAGCCCCACAGGAGACGACATCCTCAAGGCGGCGGAATGTATCGTGCAACTGCGGAAAGTCATCGAGGAGCTGGATAAGCTGGACAAGGCACCAGAGGAAGAAGAGGCGGCGGAATGACAATCGTATTAACAAAGGTCGGCGCTCAGGTCCTCTCGTTCGTGGTCGGCGCAATCCTGACTGCATTAGCAGCATGGATCAAAGGGCTCTATAAGAGACGGGCAGAACACGAAAAGACCGAGGCCATGACAGCGGCCGGCATCAAGTGGCTTTTACGGGCCGACATTCTGAAGAGGTGCGACGGGCTTCTGGCTGATCACGGGATTGACCTGAAGGACTGGGACAGCCTCAGAGAAGAAAATCGGATTTACATGGAACTGGGCGGCAATGGAGACGTTGCCGCTCGGATGAAACTGGTAAGCGCTCGAGTGGAGCACCAAGAGGTCAATCATGGATAAGTTAAAAGAGCAGGAAGAAATGTTACTTAAGACAATTATCAAGTGATTTAAAGTAAAGAGGTGTTTATAATGGACAAACTGAAAGTAAGCAAAGAGACCATCGTCCGCACGGTTGCGCTCGCCATCGTGCTGATCTATCAGATTCTGGTTGCGGCCGGCGTGAAAATGCCGTACCTGGACGAGTCGATCGCTCTGACATGGGCGACCAATATCGTCACGTTTGCGGTGGTCCTTTGGAACTGGTGGAAGAATAACTCATTTACTCAGAGCGCACTCCACGCCGATCTGACGCTGCACGAATCCAGAGCGATGGGGAAGGGGGCAGATTATGTCGTACAAGCTGACGAAGAAGACGACGCCGAATAAAGACCGGCGGAAGAACAGCCCGATCGAGATCGTGATCCACCACTGGGGAGCAAAGGGCCAGCGCTTCGACAACGTGGTTAACTGGCTCTGTGCGGCTCGATCCGGAGTATCTGCTCACTATGTCGCACAGTCCGGGAAAGTCTGCGAGCTGGCTGATCCTGATCGCTTTGCTACGTGGCACGCCGGCAACTGGAGCCATAACCTCAAAAGCATTGGTATCGAATGCAGACCGGAACACACTAATGGCGACCAGAAGACCGTGGCCGAGCTGGTAGCGGATCTGTGGGATCGCTTCGGAGTGCTTCCGATCCTCGAGCACCGTGACATCGTAGCGACTGCGTGCCCGGGCGACTGGGATGCAGATCAGGTCTACGCGGATGCAGAGAAGATCTACAAAGCCCGGCACAAGAAGCCGAAGAAGCCAAGCACGATCGCAAACGTACGGCTGCCGAAACGGGGCTACTATGCGCTGGGCGACACAGGAACGTCTGTGGAGCTGATCCAGAAGTTCCTCAACAAACACTACCTGAAGAAGACAAAGCTCGATGTAGACGGCATCTACGGGCCCAAGACACAGCTCGAGGTCAGCGGGTGGCAGAACTCGGTCGGGCCCGAAGCTGACGGTCTGTTCGGGAAGAAGTCACTGGCAAAGGCGAAGAAGATCGCCAAGGCTTAATTTGATAAGAAGGGCTCCGGCGAAAGCCATCTGCAAATATATCGGCGTGGATTTTAACCCACTATAACGTTAATAATGCGGCATCGGAATCAATAAGTTATTTGTGTTTTGTATTTGTCGGTTTCACCCGGTGCCGCTTATTTTATTGGAGCAATCATGAAAACGGAAATCATTTCGAAAGACATTCGGTCACTCGCCCCGAAAAGGCTGAAACATTTCACAGTCCCGCAAGGGGCGTGCACGGATGGCGAATACATCTATATCGCCTTTGAACAGAAAAAGAAGAAGGGGAGACCACACCGCATCAAGATAGTGAAGTTGGATGCCAAGACCATGAAGGTGGTCAAAGTGTCGGGTGCTCTGAAGTTAGGGCACGCTAATGACCTTTGCGTCCGAAATGGAATTATCTACGCCACCCATTCGGCAGGATCTAAAATTATCCACCGAGTCGGAGCGAAGAGCCTGAAACAGAAGAAGGGCGTTTCGGTCAAGGTGCCGAAAAAGTACGCCAAGAAGGGCATCAAGGAATTTAATGGTATTGCCACCTACGGCAAAACAGGATTCCTGGTTCGTGTTATGCACGGCAGAGGAATGGCCGTTCTTAACAAGAACATGAAGGCCGTTCGCTTCTTCCGGACAAACACAAATTACGTCACATCGCAAGGCATGACCACCGATGGCATGACCATCGTGCGGGCGTATTCCCATGGTCAGAGTGGTAAAAATTACATCGTCGAGTATTCGCCCAAAGGCAAAGAAAAAAGCCGTCACAAGGTCATTTTGGACGGCGAAATGGAATGCGTGTTCGTGCTCAATGGCGAACGCTATGTGACCACATACATCAAGGACGGCAAGAAGCGAAAAGCATATATTGCCAAAATCATTTGACAGCCGTAAGGGCTGTGTAGCTCCTTTTTATTATAGTAACGCGCAAGAAACCCCGGGACGGAATGTCTCGGGGCCTTTTGCGTTTTTATATATATCCAATCGTTATTTTCGCCTTTGGCTGGTCATCCATCGGCACAACATCACAGTTCAGGCTCACGACCTTATACGGGCCACCATAGATGTAGGCCGAAATGAATTTGATTTCCTTGTGCCGGATCAAGTCGAGAACGCGCTGGGAGTCATCGGAGGATATGCTGCCGATGGTCTTATCATTGACGACCACTCGCAGACCTTCATCCGTCTGATCTAATCGAACTGGTTTTTTGTTGTACTTATATCGAAAAACCTTCTGCATGGCTTTGCCTGCCTTCAACAGTTCGGCGGGTGCGAGATCATATTCGGGATTAAATTCAGCCAGGTCACCGATTTCGCCCATGTGGTAGTAGATGCCGACTACTTGGAATTGTTCACGCTTGAGAGTGCGTTCTGACTCCGGTTTGACTTTGTCGATAAACTTTTCGGCAGGCTTTACCGCATCATAAATCTTTTCTTTTACTTTCTCCTCAATGGCCATTTTTTGAGGCTCTAATTTGCGTTTTAAGGCGTTTTTAATCAGTCCCATGATGTGTTCCTCCTTCAAATATTGCGTTGTTCTAAAGCCATTATAACATTATTGAGAGTTGTTGACAAGTCACAACTGTTGTGATATTATTGTATCTGGAAGGAGGTGCGCATGGAGAAAATAACAACGTCATTCAATCTTTCGGTAGACATTTTGGAGAAGCTGAAGGCACTTGCCGAAAAGGAAAAACGGTCAGTGTCTAATATGGCAGAAGTGCTGATACTGGAAGCGTTGAAAAATAGGGAAGATGATTAGTTGGGAAACGGTGCTTTCCCCTTTTCAATTCGGCGTCAACTATTCCCAAAATTATGATTTTGTTGAATAGTTGAAGGCATGAATTGAATAGGGCATCATAGAAAGCACCGATTAAGAAGGAGGTGCTTTTTTTTAATTATGAAAAGAGGAAAGCAAAGGAAGGTGGTCGCCGCCGCTCCGCCTGCCGAATTTGAACGGTCGTTCAATGAAGCCATGCAGGAACTGGCGGATAAGGATCCAGTCTACGAACTGCGGGAAACGGGCGGCTCACTCTGGGCGGTGATCACTTTCGAACAGGAATTTGCCGAAACGCCAGCAGACGAATATCGGCTCCAAGGAATCAGATATTTCTGCTATGACTGCCCGTTGCATGACGGCACATCAGACGGCCGCCGGAGACTCGTGTCGTGCCAGTACGCAGATTTGGGCGAAACGAGATATGACCACCCGGCGTGCGAAGTGTTCTATCGCAAATTGATGAATGGTTCCATCGAACCAGTGGATAAGAGTGGCAAGGAGGTTAGATACAGATGATTATTACGACATTGGTTACAATCTTAAAAATCGTGGTCGCATTCGGTTCGTTTGCACTCGCTCCGGCGGTCATCGAACAGATCGAAGGGAGGATGTGATGGCATCCATTAACGTGATCCGGCTTCGGGTGACACAAGCCTATCCCGGAAAGAAGTGGAGAGACAAGGTGGCAAGCATGACTGACGAACAGGTTCAGGCCATCTACATCAGTTTGAAAGCAAGGGGAAAAATATGAGCGAAAAGTATATTACAGTATTACATTATGAGCCGTTTCGGTTCGGAGAAGTGAGAACCATCGCCAACGACTGGAGACGGTTTCAGAAACAAGTGGAAGGCAATTTCGAGATGCACTACATCGGCGGAAACCTTGCCATCGTGTGCAACGAAGAGGGGAAGATTTTCAACATGGAGCCGAATCGTTTCATCCCCGAATTGCAGGACACCATCATGGGGCCGTTTTTCATCTGCCGAACGGATGGTGAGGAGTGTGTTTCTCTGACGAAAGCGGACATCAAACTGCTAAAGGAATTACTACCATAAGACAAGAGGCACCCGAAGGTGCCAAACAGAAAGGTTGTTGAATACTGTCTTTCTTATAGTATACCACCTTCGGGGCAGAAAGGGAAGAGAATGTATTGGTGCAAAAGGTGCAAGATGGGCATCGCTGACGAACTGGTAGACTGGCGTGATGGTCAGATGCTTCACTGCGAAATCGATGCCCCAAATATAGAGACATGGTCGGAGCCTCATTGTAATAGATGCGGATGCAGCCTGGAACCCGCCGGAGAGTGTAAGTGGTGCGGAGACATCACACCGCCGGGCGAAGATGAGTGCAGTGCATGTAATTGGTTTTGGCGGACACAAAAGCACAATCTGTACTGGGCGATCAAAGGCTTTTACGGAATTGGCAGTGACCCGGCTATGGCGCATTTAACGGACAAGGCCGCCGAATGGGCGGAAGAATAGAAAGGAGATTTTATGAAATACGTTGTTGAATTAGGATACTTCAACTATGAGTTCGATGATTCCACTACCGCAATGGAATTTGCTGAACTGGCACTGGAACACGGCACAGGCGACATGGTAAAACTCGTCATCAAAAAGGACGAGGAAGAAGGCGAGGTGGAATAATGGGCATCGGCGTAATGATTCTCGGCGCATCCGGTTCGGGTAAGTCTGCCAGCATGCGGAACTTCAAGGCCAACGAACTGGGTGTGATAAATGTAGCAGGCAAGCCTTTACCGTTTAGATCCGAAATAAAAACCATCAATACAGACAACTACGGCATGATTAAAAAGTGCCTGACTGAATCGAAGGCGCGGAGCATCGTGATTGACGATTCGCAGTATCTGATGGCGGACGAGTTCATGAGACGATCAAAGGAAAATGGCTATCAGAAATTCACCGACATCGGATACAACTTTTGGGACTTGGTTCGGTTCGTCAACGAAATCGATGACAACAAAATCGTCTATTTCATGCAACACACCGAGACTGATGAGAACGGCATCGAAAGAGCCAAAACAGTCGGCAAAATGCTGAACGAAAAGATAACGCTGGAAGGCATGTTCACCATCGTGCTGAAAGCGGAAGTGGTGGACGGTCAGTACTTCTTCGCCACGAAAAACAACGGTCACGATGTGGTCAAAGCTCCGATGGGCATGTTTAACAAAGACCGCATCGAAAACGACCTCAAACTGGTAGATACAGCAATTCGGGGATATTTCCCATTCATGAAGGAGGCTAAATAATGAATAAACCTAACAACTTCGATAACACTCAAAGATACACAGCAAGCAATCCGCTTCCAGCAGGAGCCTACGTGTGCAAGGTGGTCGACATCGCAGAGATGCAGAGCCGAACCGGAAAGCCGATGGTCAAGGTTGCACTGGAGATCGAAGAAGGCGACTTCAAAGGGTACTTCAAACAGAGATACGATGCAAAGGACGACCTGAACAAGAAATGGCCATGCGTGATGTATCAGCTCACAGAGGACAACGAAGGGAACTGCTCGAGAGGCTTCAAGACATTAATCGACTTCCTTGAGGAAGACAACAAGGACTTCCAGATTGAGTGGGGCGAGAACTTCTGCAAGAGCATCAAGGGCAAGCTGATCGGCATCAACTTCCGCCGTGAGGAATGGGAGTGGTCAGACCGAACCGGATGGAACACAAAGCCGTTCTCGGTGGTCAGCATCGAGGACATCAGAGCCGGAAAGGTGAAGCCACCGAAAGACAAACCGCTCGCCAACAAATCCAATGACATCCCCGAAGACTTCGAAGAAATCGACGCAGTAGTCCCGTTCTAAAGGTGGCAACATGTATTCGCCTTTTGAAGTTAGGAAGATTCTCGACAGTATGCAGATACTGGTGGACACCAGGGAACAGCCGAACCGCAAATTCAAGAAGCGAGTAGCACAGTTCAGAAGCCCATGGAAGCGTCAAAAACTCGATTACGGCGATTATTCCGCATCGTTCATTGATTTGGACGGTGCGGAAATTACGATCGCTGACAAGGTCGTTATTGAACGCAAAATGGACGGTAACGAACTGGCTGCATGCTTTGGCAGGGAGCGCAAACGATTCGAGCGAGAGTTCCAGCGGGCGAGAGAAGTCGGTGCGAAAATTTACCTTCTGACCGAGAATGAGACTTGGGAAAGCATCTATTCGGGTCAGTACGGCAAGGATCCACGCTACCGTTCCAAGATGAAACCCGAGTCGCTGGTCGCTTCGATCCATGCGTTTCAGGCTCGTTACAGAATCAACTTGCAGTTTTGCGAGGAAGACACCACCGGAATGCTGATAGAGGATATTCTGAAATATGAATTAAGGGAGTTATTGGAAAATGAGAATTGCTGAAGAAATCAAAGCAAGAGTGAGCATTCCTGATGCGCTTGATTTTTATGGCGTTGGCACCGGAAGGCACAACCGAATTGCCTGCCCCATACATCGTGGAGCGGATGCCAATTTCGCCTACACTGACAAGGTCTACCATTGTTGGACGTGCGGGGCGAAGGGCGACGTGATCACGCTGGTGGGTGAACTGTTCGGACTCAATTTCGCACAAGCGGTCATGAAATTAAACTCTGATTTCATGCTTGGCCTGAGTGCGAAAAAGCCGACTCACAGAGACCGGATGGCGATGCTGGAGAGCAAAAGGATTGATGAGGCTATCGAGAAGAAAAAACAGCAGGATAGAGCAATTTATTCTGCCATATCAACTCTTCATCGTGAACTGTTCAAACGTTCGTCTACGGGGCAATCTGATGCCGAATCGGAGCGTTTGATGCACAAGGCGGAATGGTGGCTCGACCAAAACATCGAAAAGGTGGTGATTCCTTGGAGTTAAATTACACAAAAGATGACTTCGTAAAAGGGACGGCACCGTTCGAATGGGTCGAGGCGGCCAGCACACCGTTCGAGAAGGAACAGCGCAAGACAGAAATGCAGGAATATGCGAAGAGCGTGGGCGTGAAAAATTTCATCACTCTTTATAAACTCTACGTCAAGACGCTGAAGATGATGGAAAGCACAGACTACGTCGAAAACGCCTGCAACTTTTCAGACCAGCCAATCGAACTGAACACTGGTTCCTGGAGTGCCGATGATTATGGCATCTCGAGAGAAGGTGTGTACGGTGAAGAAGTGGCATGCACCCATCCCATCATCCCCACTCTGCGGCTCGTAAACGTCGATTCAGGGCTCGAAAAGATAGAACTGGCATATCGGCCCGGCAAGGTGTGGAAAAAGACCATATTCGACCGAAAAACCATTTCGTCAAGGTCTCTGATTATCGAGTTATCCAGTTACGGCATTCTCGTGGACACAGAGAACAGCAAATACTTGGTCAAATATCTGACGGAAGTCATCAGCCGGAATTACACCAAGATCCCCGAACACAAATCCGTTTCGAGGCTCGGATGGGTCGGTGATGAAGGCTTTTCGCCCTATGTCAACGGGCTGGTGTTCGATGGCGAGGAGAGTTATAAATCATTCTTCGAGTCGGTCACTTCGCACGGATCCGAAGAAGCCTGGTTAAATCTTGCGAAAGAAATTCGAGCCGATTCGAACCCAGTTCCCAAGATCCTGCTGGCGGCATCCTTTGCGTCGGTTCTCATCGAGAAGCTGGGCGGCCTTCCGTTTTTCGTCCACTTGTGGGGCGGAACGGAAGCGGGAAAGTCGGTCGGCCTGATGCTTGCGTCATCAGTATGGGCAAATCCCGAGATTGGAAAGTATATTCACACATTCAACTCCACGGCGGTTGCACAAGAATTAAGTGCGTCATTCGTTAATAGCCTTCCGTTATGCTTGGATGAATTGCAGATACTGAAAGACAAGAAAGACTTCGACGCGATGATTTACCAGCTCGCAGAAGGTGTCGGAAAAGGCAGAGGCGAAAAAACTGGCGGTCTGAAAAAGGTCGGCACATGGCGGAACTGCATTCTGACCACCGGAGAACAACCAATCACTTCCAGCGCATCCGGTGGCGGAGCCATGAACAGGATCCTCGAAGTGGACTGTGCCGACATGAAGCTCTTTCGTGATCCACGTAACGTGGCTGACACGGTTCGGGCGAATTACGGCTTTGCCGGGCGGCGGTTCGTGGAATGCTTAACGCCGGAGGTGCTGGAGAGCGCAAAGGGATATTACAAGGAGATCTCCGAGACGTTCAACACGCTGTTCGCTGACGATTCGCAGAATGCTACTGAGAAACAATCGATGGCTGCCTCGATGATTATTGTCGCCGACTTCATTGCCACGAAGTACATCTTCAAGGACAAGAACCAAGTCACGATGGCAGACCTGCATCCGTATTTGGCAACCAAAAGTGACGTGGATCAGAACCAGCGGGCGTTCGAGTGGCTGTCCAACTGGGTGGGAATGAATCAGAGCAAGTTCGTGGATGCCTATTCGGAGAACTTCGTCCCGTCCGAATTGTACGGACGATTCAACCACACGGATGTCGCCATCGTGCAGACCGTTTTCGACACGGCGTGCCGGGATGCTGGGTTTAATCCTTCGAGTTTCCAAACCTGGCTGAACCGAACCGGAAGAACTGAAACGGACAAACATCGCAAGAACAAAAAGGTCAGATTGACCAGTGTGGCGAGCACGAGATGCGTATATTTGCCAAAGTTCTTGAAGGATGATTAAAAATCCTGTTCCCGCCGTTCCCATTCTGTTCCCAAAGCGTGGGAACGCTGTGACGCAGTTATTGCAACGGATACAGACGATTTTTTGGCCTGTTCCCGCTGTTCCCGCACTTTTGCACGTTATATATAGAGATACAAAAAAACATGCGAAAAAAAGTATTTCTCGCGCATGAGGATTGTTCCAAAACGTGGGAACATGGGAACAAAACCCGCTAGACCAGTAATTGCAACCGTTTCGCCGTTCCCATGGCGTGGGAACGAGTGGGAACAGTGGGAACAAATTAAATATATTGTTTAAAAATAATATATATAAGGGGTGATATATGCCACCACGAAAAAAGAAAAAGACCTATGCTACCACATCATACCATTCTGTCACACTGGACGAAAAGGTGGCTGATCACGGATACCGCTATGGTTCCGTTCAAGCCCAAGAAACATTAGACATGGTTGGCAGGGTAGACGTGGAGGCGATATTGGCGGAGCTGAAGAGGAATGACCAAAAGCAGAAGCCAGCGGAAGTTCCGAAGCCAAAGCCAAAGTTAAAACCAAAGCCCGCAGTAAGGCTACTCGGAGCACACGAAAAGGAATGTGCATACTGCGGGGCAAGATTCCAAAAGAAGGGCGGGCGGAAGTACTGTTCCGAATGGTGCAAGGCCAACGCACAGTTAGACCGACTGTTTGGCAGACTGAACCCGCGAATCGTAAAAAGTTGATTAGTTGAAAGGAGATACAACATGAACATGGAAACAATGAGAGTAAGACTGACCTTTATCGACAGCATTCTTGGCGGCGAACCGGGAGACGCTGCACTGCACGAAACGTACATTCAGGGACAGATTCCTGAAGACCAGTACGACCCTGAGACGCTGAAGGCCATCAAGGAAGAAGAGGTCCAGGCGCTGATGGAAGGTGACCAAAAGGGAAAGACGGTATTCTATCGGAACAAGGATGGCGAACCGTGTCTGAAGAACAACCACATCAAGGGATTCTTCAAGAGTGCATGTGCCGCCCTGAAGAGTGACAAGGACAATCTGTCCCACAAGATGACGAGTTACAAGAAGGAAATCGACACCAAGATTTTCGTTTTCGCAGATGCTAACGACAAGTCGAACCGCTTTATTCCGATTCAGGGCTATGGCGAGATCAAATCTTGTCAGAGACCACTTCGGGCACAGACCATGCAGGGCGAAAGGGTCGCAATCGCCGATTCGGAAGAGATTGGAGAAGGCGCATACATCGAGTTTGACGTGGTAATGCTCAAGCATGATAAGAAACCCATCGGACGCGAATTAATCGAAGAGTGGCTCGATTTTGGGCTTCTGAACGGACTTGGACAGTGGCGGAACAGTGGTCACGGGGCATTTACTTACGAAGTTCTGGAATAGAGAGGTAACGTTCGGCGATGCCACGAAGCGTACTGGAACAGAATAGCTACGTGCCGAACCGTTCTGCGAGGGAATAGTTTAGAGCACCATAGCAACGTAGCGGAATAGCATAGCGTTGGACGGCATCGTGATGGAGTAGTATGGTTGAGCGTGGCAGAGCGAGGTCGAGGAAAAGCATCGACGGGAAGTGAAACAGAGCGGCAAGGCGACGAAAAGCGACGTGGGGAATCGTCACGGCAAAACGATGCAAACAAGTGACTGGCATTGGAAAAGAAGCGGAAAGCGCGGTGGAGCAAGGGCAAGGCCGAGTTTTGCTCAGAGATGCAAGGTCGTGGCAAGGCGATTCGACGAATAGTCAGGTATCGCAATGGCATCGAATAGCAGAACAATGTGAAGTAACGAAACGAAATACGACGCGACGGCTAGGTACGGAGCGGTGGAGTTGCGTACCAGTGAAGTTCCGATAGGTCATGCGAAGGCATTGGTAGTTCAGTCAGGCGAAATGACGCAAAGGTAATGTATTGTTAGCCTAGCCAGGTTAAGGCAATGCAGGAATAAGCAACGCGATGGTAGAGCGATGCTATGCGGAAATCGGCAACGGCTTTGATAGGCGAGACGGAATAACGCAATGTGTCGGCAATGTATTGACTAGGTCAGTTATGTAAAGTGTTGGTATAGCACCGATATGCCTAGCAAAGGAATGGCGAAGCAACGAAAGCCTGGTAATGTTTCGGTATTGCACGGCAATCCAGTGGCATTGCATGGCAGTTCGGCGATTAGTGCAGGCATGGCAAACCATAGCATGGCAACGTAATGGAAAGGTATAGTTTGGCTTGGCGTGGCGAAGTATGGCAAGGTAATGGACACGCAGTGATAAGTTCGGCGAAGGCGGAGCAAGACAAAGCAAAGTTTCGCAGGGGCAAAGCAAGGCAGACACGAGCAGAGCTGTGGCAGAGCGTTTCAGGGAAGCGTCACGGAAAGGCAGGGCGAAGTTCAGCGGTGCGAGGCAATGCGAAAGCGATTCACGGTGTAGATAAGTTGCGATTCGTGAGGGATAGGATAAGATTCGAACGGTATCGGCAAAGCATAACGTAGAAACGCAATGGCAGAACGGCGTGGGGCGCAGTTGTGGAATAGCTCCGAGTTGACCCGACACGCATAGGCATTGTTTCGATAGTGGCGAAACGCTGTGGCTAAGCGAAGCAACCTGCGGCGGCGGAATAGCGATTCGTAGTGCGGCGAGGCTATGGAATGACATGGCATCGAAGTGCGACGGCGAAGTGTAGACAAGCATCACAAGGAACCGTTCTGGCAAGGAAGCTCATGGCGAGGCTATGGAAGGGAGACGAAACGATGAGTAAAGAGAAAACAATATCACAAATTTTAGAGGAAGTAGCGAGCAGAATCTGCGATGATTACTGCAAGTTCCCGAATGAATGTAAATCAGAAGAGGAACTGTACGAGATTTGCGAGGACTGTCCGCTGGGGGGACTGTGACGAAAGGAGAAGAGGAAAGACGAGTTCAAACAGAAAAAGGTCGATGTCGGGAAGCTCTGGGCGCTTCGGGATGCGGGTTGGTCGGTTGCCAAGATCGCAGACGAGCTCCGGTGTTCGGAGAAGACAGTTTATTATCACATGAGCAAAGGGAGACCGGAGGTGAAGCCGTATGAAGAACCAGCGGAAGATATGCGGGACCTGTAAGTGGAATTGCTTCGAAGTGGAAGGTCACGGCCGGAGGCGATACATAGAGTTCTATTGCCGGAACAAGGACAGCGCCAACTATGGCGCTCCGAATCTGTACGATGACAGCTGTGAGGACTGGGAGGAGAAGGATGAAAATAGTGCCCATAACATTTAGTTATGCAAAACAGTTTGTGAAAGACTATCACAGGCACAACCCGAATGTGGTTGGATGTAAGTTTGCGATAGGCTGTCAAGGCGATGATGGAATCGTTGGTGTTGCTATTTGTGGCAGACCTGTTAGTAGGTATCTTGATGATGGGGAAACACTTGAAATAAACAGGGTTTGCACTAATGGTGCGAGAAATGCTTGCTCTATGTTATACAGTGCTTGCTGTCGAATTGCGAAAGCGATGGGATACAGGAAAGTCATAACATACACACTTCAATCAGAAGATGGGGCAAGTGTAAAGGCAAGCAATTTTATTTGCGACGGAGAAGCTGGCGGTACTCATTGGACAGGCAAACGAGATAGAGGACAGCAAATCCCAAATGAGATGAAGGTGAGGTGGCACAGGGATTTATGAATGATTTAATAAGCCGGGGCAAACTTTTCGACCGGCTCGCAGTGATACCGGCGCCACCAGAGGCGAACGAGTACAAGGCCGAAGTCTACAAGGCCGTCAACGGAGCCGAGCCGGTTCCTGGGTGCGGCGAGTGTAAGTTCTACACCGTGGACGGGATCTGCGTGCAATGGAGCCGGTACGGGTTCCGGGAGGAGGATTACTGTAGCAGATGGGAGGAGAGAGAATGAAGGCGTTGTTGCTAATATTAAACATGAGCGTTGCTACGGTTTACGTTGTATGCAACCTGATGATTCTGCAAGACATAAACGAAATCGAAAGGAAAATCAATATCATATTGAGAACCGTTAAACCAGCACCATGGGAAGGAGAGAGCGATGATTAGCAAACAAGCCGCACTGGACATCTTGGATGACTTCCAGACGGACATCGAGAACGGAATCGACAGCTACGGAGAGCATCAAGATAGGTTGTGGAGTTTATCTGAACAATTTGAGTGGATACCATGCAGTGAGCGGTTGCCGTATGCGGAATATGGAGAAAGCGACACTGTATTGACCACAGTCGGGTACAGAGACGATGAGGACACAAGCGTAAGGTGGACAAGGCTTTTGTATTTTGACGGTGGCAACTGGGTCTATCCAACTGGTGAAACATACGAAGCAAAAGTATACGCATGGATGCCGCTACCAGAGCCGTATAGAGAGGAGGGCGAATAATAATGATCGACGTACTGATTGAGGCATTGAAAGCGACAGAAGATAAAAACACACAGGCGGTACTTTTAGAAACATATATCGCCCAATATGGCCCGGTACCTGATGAGTATGGCGATATTATCAAAGAGCTGTTGAGAGGAGGAACCAATGAAATGGACTAGAACCGGGAAGACCGTCACACAGGACGGGACGACCATCGAGTATTCTAATGGCACGGGCATAACCATCGAGAGCCGTAAGCGGAAGATACCGCACGCAAACGGAAAGCCCGGGACGTGGGACTATACGAGTTACTTCGTACTGGCGGACGGTAAGACCATCATCGAAAGGCATTCGCTGAAGGACGCAAAGGAGTCCGCCGAGATGGAGATAATGTTCCGTCAAAGAGACGAGAAGATGGAGGGATGAGACGATGATAACGGCATTATTAATTAACAACGGTAACGAATATAAAAGCGTAGATGTTAACGCAGACAGTTACATCATATCGGACACTTGCCTGATGATGTTTAATGGCAACAGAGAGGTCGCAGAATTTAAAGACGAGTACGTGGTCGGGGTGTACGAATCTGTTCCGATAAAATGCACTATGGACGCCAAAGGAGTAGTGTTTGAACCATGCACGACAACGGAGGGCGACCAATGACCGGCATCTTCTGCACCATCACATTCGCCTGCGGTTGCATCTTCGGTGCAGTCGTAGGCATCGTCCTTTGGGAAGACAGACACTAACAACGAAAGGGGAGTGGGAAACATTGATGACCAAACTGATGGCAAACCTGGAACCAGTCATCGCCGCCGAACTGTCAGAAGCGAATCGCAATCATCCGCTGTTCGCATCGAGGCATGACGGTGCAGCCGTGATCCGCGAAGAGGTAGAAGAAGCGGAAGAGACTATGCGAACCGTTTCGGATATCTACGGCGAACTGTGGCACGACATCAAGCATGACAACTACATGTTCTTAACAGAAGATATCCAACACTTACGAGAAGCCGCCAAGAGCCTTGCTGGTGAGGCAGTACAAGTCGCCGCCATGTGCGACAAGTGGATGCTTGGAAGAGGTGATAGCAATGCGGAAGCCGATGACTCCTTGTTTGCGAAACTGCCCTGACCGAACGGCAGAATGCCACGCTAACTGCGAGGCTTATGCCCAGTACAAAGCGGACATGGAAGCATACCGCACCATTGTCAAGGAAGCGAGAGGCCCGGTCGATTATGTCAAACCCAAGAACAAAAGCAAGGCCGAACGCATCCGCCGAGAGAGGAGGCAACATTGACAGCAAAAGAATATCTCAAACAGTATCGCCTCTTGGAATCCCGCATCCGAACCGTCAAGGATAATCTTTCCATCCTCGAATCGAAACGGGAATCCATCTCGGTAGACATGGACGGCATGCCGCACGCCTCGGGCACCTCAGACAAGACAGGCACACTGGCAGTCGCCATCCAATCCGCAAAGGATAAACTGTCAGCTCTTCAACACGAATCCATCATCAAGCAACACGAGGTAGCACAGACAATCCTCCGGCTGGATGATCCGGACTACATCAACATTCTGAATGCCCGCTACATTGACGGCATGACATGGGAAAGCATCGCAGTCAAACTGCATTTCTCATATCGATGGGTGTGCACGCTTCACGGTCGTGCTTTGCTGGAGGTCGACAAGATAATTAATTCTAAATAGTGCACAAGAGTGCATAGAAGTTCATAGTTAACTTATGTTATGATTAGGCTGTGAAAGATGGAGGAAAGGTTAGTACACTTCCATTACATAGACTACGTTATCACAATCAGTAGAACAAACCACGGCAGCGAGTTCAACGGTTTCTTTTTACGTTTCAGATCTCCTTCTTTCTCAACTAATCACATTAGCACCACCATTGTATCCCCGGTGGTGCTTTTACTTTGTCACGAAAGAAGGTGGGGCTATTGAAGAATACCCCCGGGGTATCGAAGACTAACCCCCGCTATAAAAACGGGGCCCTCCGTAGAAAGCACCGGGCAAGGCTCAAAGCCCTCGGTATGCCGTGCGGGATCTGTGGCGGAAGGCTTGGCCCGATTCACTACGACGAACCGTCGAATCATTTGCATCCGCTTTCATTCGTGGTCGATGAGATCAAGCCAGTAAGTAAGTGGCGGCAGTTTGGTTACCCCTCCCCGGAGGCGGCTGCCCAGGACTGGGACAACCTGCAAGCTGCTCATTGGATTTGTAATCAAGCAAAAGGCAACAAAGTGGGGAATCCGGAGAAAAAAGAAAAATATTTTGTGAATTTGAGTGACGGTGATTGGTGAGGTGGGGGAGTACCCCTCCCGACCCCCATGGGCGCACCCCACGCCGCTAGCGCCGATTTACACACAAGGTGATTTTCAGTGGATAGATTAGGGAAATTGAAAGCCCTTGAGGGCAGACTGTACAGCGCAATGGAAGAAGCGAAAATGAATACCTTGCCAGCCCTTGCGCGGCAGTATCGTGAGACTATAAGAGAGATAGAGGAAATAGAAGGAGCTGAAACAGATGGCGACGAAATCGCGGAAATCCTATCAGGGCGAGAGGCTGATGGGAAGCCAGGAGCCGTCCGTTAGAATCGCGCCGGAGTATACGTTGACTGATGGTGGAGATGCCGGAAAGATTCTTCGCATGGGCGGACTGTCGCTGGATCCATGGCAACAGGGCGCAATGGATGACTGGATGGCATTGACACCGAGCGGCAAATGGCTGTGCCGAACCTGCGGCGGAAGCGTAGCAAGGCAGAATGGCAAGAGTGGTCTTGTTGAAGGGCGTGCCGAATCGGGGATGATTATGTACAACGAACAGGTGCTTTACACAGCGCACTTGCAGAAGACTTCGACAGAGACGTTCGAAGAAATGGCAACGTTTTTTGATACACCGAAGTTAAGAAAGTATCTGAAGGATATCAAAACGGCGTTAGGGCGTGAACAGATCATTTTGAAGAGCGGAGCAAGGGTGAAGTTCCTCGCAAGGACGCGAAACGGTGGAAGAGGTCAGCATGGTGATTTGCTGATTTTTGACGAAGCGCAGGAACTGGACGAAGACCAGCAAGCGAGTTTTCTTCCGGCCATCTCGGCAAGTCTTAACCCGCAAACAATATATGTCGGGACGCCACCAAGCCCGGATGTGACGGGAACGGTGTTCAGACGGATAAGAGAGGGAGCCATCGCCGGAGAGACAAAAGCGACGGCATGGTTCGAGTTTTCGGTGGGCGAAATTGGAAATGTGACTGACCGGACACGCTGGGCGAAAACGAACCCGGCACTTGGTCGCAGGATCCTCGAGTCAACTATCGAAGGGGAATGCGAACAGATGGATCCGGACAAATTCGCCCGGGAGAGATTAGGGTGGTGGACACCAGTGGTAGAGAAGCATGAAGACTATGCCATCGACCAGAAGGTGTGGGATGCATGCAGGTCTAGAGAGCCGAAACCCGAAGGCAAGACCGCTTACGGTGTGAAGTTCAGTGCGGACGGTTCAATGGTCTGTCTGTGTGGGGCGGTCATTCCGCAAGATGGCCCGGCGAGAGTATCGATGATCGACCTGAAGCCGATGGCGTTTGGTACGCAGTGGCTTGCAGACTGGTTAAATGCCAGATACAACAAAGCGTCCTGCGTGGTAATTGATGGTCGAAATGGTGTGGACGTTCTTGTGGACAAGATTTCCGATACCTGGAAGATGAAGGGGTCGGTGATAATCCCGACAGTCAAGAACGTATTAGCGGCGGCTGGCACTATAACTAACGCCCTGAACGAAAAAACGGTTACATGGTATTCCGGGCAGGAGATTCTGCGCGAAAGTGCTGTTACATCGATAAAAAGGCCAATAAGCGGCGGCTACGGTTTCGGTGGTGAGAACTCCACCCCAATCGAGGCGGCCGCTCTTGCGTTGTGGGGAGCTAAAACTACAAAACGAAACCCAGGGAAGAGAATGAGGGTAGGCTAAATGAATATTCTAATCAATCCGGGAAGCGTCGGCGGTCTGGGGCCAGAAGAACAGAGAATGCTTCAGAAACTGCTGGACGTGTACCAGAATGCGTCCATAAAGAACGCACAGAAAGAGAAATACTACGAGGGCAAGATCCCGTTGAGCGAGGTCAACCTGGGAATTGCGCTCCCGGTTGGGCTCGCCGGGCTGGAAGTCGGATGCTCATGGGGCGCCAAGACGGTTGACGTATTGGCAGGGCGATCCATGTTCGACGGCTTCGTCGGGGAGAGCGGCGAAGAACTGGATGACCTTAAACGCATCGTACAGGATAACAATCTCATCGCAGAGTACCCGAAAGCGTGTCGTGACGAGCTGAAGATTGGCTGTGCATTTGCAACCTTATCTGCGGACGATGATATTCGGTGCAGAATCCGTTTTCATTCGGCTAACTCTGCCGCCGCGGTATGGGATGGCGAAAAGGGCCGCATTGCTTACGGTATGGCCGTGGTTGATACGGTGCCGGACGATAAAATGATGTGGACGCCGTCGTTGATTAATCTGTACACGGACACGGATATCTGGGTACTACGGCAGTCGAGCCAGATCTGGACGGCCGAGCGGCATCCGCATAAGATGGGGCGGCCTTTAATGGAGCCACTGATCTATAATCCGACCAGCACCAAACCGTTCGGGCAGTCTCGCATTAAGGAGCCAATCAGACGATTGATTCAGGGGTACGTCCGGACGATTGCGAATGCGACCATCGGGCTGGAGTTTTCCACCGCACCGCAGAAGTATCTGTTGGGTGTTACGGACGACCAATATGATGTGCTGATTAACCAGAAGTTCAAGCAGTACGTTGGAAATATACTGGCTTCGACGACCAACCCGGAGACAGGCGAGAAGCCGACTTTCGGACAGTTGCCGCAGGGAAGCATCAACCCGCACGTTCAGATGATCCGCGTGCTGGCTACACAGTTTTCGGCTGCTACGGGCCTGACCGTAACCGACACGGGAGTCGTAAATGATGCTAACCCGACAAGCTCCGACGCGATACTGGCGCAGTCTCAGACGCTGGTCAGCATGGCGGAGCAGTTAAATGCACGGAATGGCGATTCACTCCGTACCATTGCGTTGATGGCGCTGGCGATCGCAAACAACACGACGCTGAACGAATTGACCGATGCACAGCGGAGCATTGTCGCGCATTTCAAAAACCCCGCGATGCCATCTGTAGCGGTAACGGCAGACGCCGCCATTAAGATCGCAAGCGTCCGCCCTGAGTTCGGCGCTACCGATACGTTCCTGGAGATGATCGGATTTGACCAGGCGGACATCCGTCGGATCAGAGCGCAAGAGGTCAGGGAGCGTGGGCTGGCCGTGCTGGGGGATCTCGTAAATGATAATAACGAATAACGCATGGAAAAAATATATAAAAGTCCTGCGGGCAATTGACGACAAGGCCGCCGCAGAAATGACTAAGTACGTTAACCAACTCAGAGACAGGGGTATCCGTGGCGATGAGGGCGCGCAGATGATAGTTGACTATGCCTATGCGCTGGCTACGAAGTACGGGGAAGCATCTGCGGCGATGGCTTGCGAGATGTATGATGCGCTTGCGTTGTTACAGGGCGCAACGGTACCAGCGGCAGTGCCAGCACAAACTGCGACCTATGGAGAAGTCGCCAAGGCCGTTCGCGGTACGATGCTACAGTCGACCAATGAGGAAGTGATCGCCGGAGCGGTCAGCCGCGTGGTTAAACTGGTGGGCGTTGACACGATGCAACAGAACGCACTACGAGACGGAGCCGAATGGGCATGGATACCAAGCGGTGACACCTGCGCTTTTTGTCTGACCCTTGCGTCAAACGGATGGCAACGGGCATCGAAGAGCGCCATAAAGAACGGACACGCCAAGCACGTACACGCCAACTGTGACTGCACCTATGCGATTCGTTTCTCCCCGAACGTAGATGTTGAAGGATATGACCCGGGCAGGTATCTGTCCATGTACGAGAATGCAGACGGGTCAACAACGAAACAAAAGGTAAACGCACTGCGCCGACAGTTTTACGCTCAGAATAAGGACAAGATCAACGCGCAAAAGCGGTCGGCATACGAGAAGCGGATGGAGCGCAACAGTTCCACCGCAGAGGAAATTGATATTGATTAGGGGGCCAATAAGGACCCTCTTTTGATATGGCAACTCGTGCCTTAAACGAGGTTTTACTCGAAGGAGGTCAACATGACTGGACAGAACCAGGAACCTATTACTCAGAACGCAGAACCAACTGCAACCGAGCCGACACAGAAGACGTTCACACAGGAGGACGTTAACAGGATCGTCGCAAACAGGGTCGCGAAGTACTCGGACTATGAGGCCTTAAAAGAAAAGGCGGCAAAGTTCGACGAGGCAGAAGAAGCGGCAAAGAGCGATCTGCAAAAGGCCACAGAGAGGGCGAACAGTTTACAGGCCGAACTGGACGCCATGAAGTCGGCCGAACAGCTTCGGAAGATGCGCGAAGAGGTCGCCAGCGATAAGGGCGTACCGGCCAATTTGCTCACTGGATCCACTAAGGAAGAGTGCGAGGCACAGGCCGCCGCCATGCTCGAATGGGCGAAACCAACATACCCCAATGTTAAAGACGGAGGGGAACCAATCGGAAATAGCAAAAAAGCCACACGCGACCAGTTCGCCGAGTGGCTCAACCAGCAATAGGAGAAAGGAATAAAAAATGGCAGGAGTACCGACCAATAGAACTAACATCACACTTCCACCTGAAATCAGCGCAGAGATTCTCGCAAAGACTCAGGAAGCATCCGCAGTAATGACTCTGGCACGCCAGATCGCTCTGCCGGGTAGAGGAGTATCAATTCCAGTTATCACCGCAGATCCTGAAGCCGCATGGGTAGGCGAAACCGCCGCAAAGACGGTCGCAAATCCGGGTCTGAACACCAAGATCATGGAGGCTTATAAGCTGGCCGTAATCGTTCCGTTCTCAAACGAGTTCAGAAGAGACGCCGCTTCCCTGTATGACGAACTGGTTCGCAGACTGCCGCTGGCACTGGCTCAGAAGTTCGACGCAACCGTAGTTGGCGCAGTACCCGCTCCGGGAAGCAACTTCGACACCCTCGCGTCCGCTACAGCTCAGAATATCAGCACCGACACCTATGACGGACTGGTAGCGACCGACACTGACATCGCAACCCACGGTGGAAACCTGAACGGCTTCGCTCTGTCCCCGCAGGGCAAGGGCGTTCTGCTGTCCGCTAAGGACGGAAACGAGAGACCGCTGTTCATCAACTCCGTAGCAGAGGGAGCAATCCCGATGGTACTGGGTGCCCCGACTGTAGTCAGCAAGGGCATGTACTACGCCACCGGAAACGTCGTAGGAGTTGCAGGCGACTGGTCTCAGGCTCTGTACGGAACCGTTGAGGGCGTAGTGATTGACTACTCCAGCGACGCAACTCTGACAAGCGGCAACACCACAATCAACCTGTTCCAGCAGAACATGTTCGCAGTAAGAGCAGAGATCGAAATCGGATTCCGCGCCGATGTAACCTGCTTCAACAAGCTGACCACTGCATAAGTGATTAAGTTTATTAATAAGCAGTTCGGGACCGAGATGTGGGTCGCGGAAGATCGAGTAGAAGAGTACAAGGCGGCTGGTCACAAACTGGCCGCCAAGTCTTTGAAAAAAGATTCCACAGAGGAACCGAAGAAGGCGAAGAAAACCGTAAAGAAAAAGTGAGGTGATCACGATGGCATATGCAACTGTTTCAGACGTTCAGGAAAGAATCACAAGAGTTTTGACTGATACCGAGATGCAAGTCTGTGCTTCGCTCCTGGATGATGCCGCAGTGATCATAGATACTTATAACAAAAACGCAGAGGCTGACGCGAAAAAGATAGTTTCCTGCCGAATGGTTATCCGAGCAATCGGCACTGGATCCGGCGCAAGCGATGTGCCCATTGGTGCAACGCAGGGAAGCATGGCCGCACTTGGCTATTCCCAGAGCTGGACGGTCGGAGGCGGAACTGTCGGCGAGATCTATCTGGGCAAACTGGAAAAGAAAATGCTCGGTGTCGGCGGTGGTTCTATCGGTTCGTATAGTCCCATTGAGGAACTGACGAAACAGGACGGTGATTTAGCATGAGAGGAATCGAGGTTGTTCTGCACGTCAGAACTGAAATCGGGAAAGACCCGCTAAATCATCCGATTTACGAGGAACGTCCCGAAGTCGTGGAGAATGTGCTGGTCGCTCCAATGAGCACGCAGGAGATTCTTGACACGCTGAATCTGACCGGACGCGAAGCCGTCTACCAGTTAGGTATCCCGAAAAAGGACGACCACGACTGGAAGGCAGGCAGCCGGGTCACGTTCTTCGGCGAGGATTGGCGAATCGTTGGAATCCCGCAGGAGGGTATCGAGGATCTGATTCCACTCTGCTGGAACAAGAAAGTCAGGGTAGAACGGTATGAGCAAGGTTAAATTCGACTTAAACCTGCCCGGGCTCAACGAGCTGATGAAGAGCGGAGCGATGCAATCGATTCTGACCGAAAAGGGTCAAAGGGTCGCCGCATCTGCAAACGCATCTGCAACGGTGAAGGATGCCCGCTATGGCATGGATACGAAGACCATCAACTGGATCGCCGTGACTACAGTTCGGGCGGAGAACAGTGAGGCCGTTCGCGACTGTCTCGAAAACAACACATTGCTAAAGGCTCTTGGGGGTGGCTGATGGAGACTATAGAAAAAACTCTGGTCGATTACTTATCGGCGCATCTGGACGGCATCTCTGTCGGCATGGAGGCTCCGGAGCAACTCGGCGAATATGTTCTTATCGAAAAGACCGCTGGCCCTTCGGTCAATCATCTTACCACTTCGACCATCGCTGTGCAGTCCTACGGATCCAGCATGTACGAGGCCCTTGTTCTTAATGAGCGAGTGAAAGAGGCAATGAAAGGCTTGGTCGAATTGCCTGCCGTCTCCGGGATAAGACTTGAAACAGATTATAACTACACGAACACGGCCACGAAGCAATACCGCTATCAGGCCGTGTTTCAGATTACGCATTACTTAGGAGGTTTTTAAATGTCAACAAATGTTGCAAATGTAACCGCCGGAAAGCCTAAAGTAGGCGGTGCCGTTTTCAGAGCACCTTCTGGAACTACCGCACCGACTGATGCGGTGACTGCGCTGGCAGACACCTTTAAGGATCTCGGATACTGTAGCGAGGATGGTGTCACCAACGCCAATTCCCCATCTATGGAAACCATCAAAGCATGGGGCAATGATACCGTGCTGGTAGTCCAGGAGGAAAAGGAGGATACTTTCCAGTTCACGCTGATCGAGTTCCTGAATCCTGAAACGAAAAAGGCCGTTTACGGCAACGACAACGTTCTTGGAGATCTGGAGAACGGGCTGACCGTTAAGGCTAACGCATCCGAACCAGAGGAAAGCGTTTGGGTTATCGACATGGTCATGAATGGTGATGTTGCTACCCGTTTCGTGATTCCTCACGGCAAGGTTTCCGAAGTTGGAGACATTACCTTTGCCGACAACGATGTTGTTGGGTACGAGGTTACTGTCACCGCCACACCGGACAGCGACGGGCAGACTCACTACGAGTACTACAAGAAGGCATAAGAAGTCGCATTAGGAGGGTTATATGATCGTTAAATTAGAAAGTGGATTCGAGGCCGAACTGAACGAGGCCAACATGGAGAGCTGGGAATTTCTCAAAGCGATCCGTAAGGTCGACAAGGGCGATTTGCCTTTGATCGTTGATGTGGCCGAGATGTTACTGGGCAGCGAGGAAGAGGTCGACAGACTGGCCGACCATCTGAAAGAGACTACTGGATCCGCTACGGTCGAAGCAATGGCCGAAGCGATTCAGGAGTTAATGAACACTGCCGAAATAAAAAACTGATAACCCTCGCCAGCATGATAAATCTCGACGAAGATGCATTGATTTGCGACTTTGCCGAGACCTATCACATTTATGACTACAGGTCGCTTCCAGTTCGTCTGGCGGCGACCTTGGCCGCTGGTTTGAGGGCTGAATCGAGAATCAGAATGAAGATGTCCGGCATTCCGGTGCGTCAGGACACACTGCTCTTGGCATCCATCACAGACCAAGTCGCACTGTTCCGTTATGGTTTTACAGAAGACGCGAAGAAGAAACAGAACAGGCCGAACAGTGTAGTGGCGGAATTGCTGGGAGAACCTAGCAAGAAGAAACAGGCGGGTGTAGTAGGATTCAATACTCCAGAAGAGTTTGAGGCGGCACTTGCCAGAATAAGAGGAGAATAAAATGGCCGGAACTTCGCTCGGAACTGCCTATGTGCAGATTATGCCAAAAGCAACGGGCATAAAAGGGAGCATCTCATCCGCATTGTCAGGCGAAGCGTCCGCCGCAGGAAATACTGCGGGAACGAACATCGCTGGAAAAATCAAAGGTGCGTTGGCCAAAGCGGCCATCGGTGCCACAGTTGGGATGATCCTGAAGAAGGCTCTGGACGAGGGGGGCAAACTCCAGCAGTCCTATGGTGGCCTTGAAACAATATACGGCAAAGCCTCCGGTGCGGCGAAAAAGTATGCCGCCGAAGCGGTAAAAGCCGGAATATCTGCGAATGACTATGCCGAACAGGCTGTGTCCTTTGGTGCGTCGCTTAAACAGGCATTTGGCGGAAATACTACCAAAGCCGTAAAAGCGGCGAATACCGCCATCTTGGATATGACAGATAATGCCGCCAAGATGGGCACACCAATCGAAGATATACAGAGAGCATATCAAGGATTCGCTCGTGGTCAGTACGGTATGCTTGATAATCTAAAACTTGGATACGGCGGAACGAAGTCTGAGATGGAGCGACTTCTCGCAGATGCGGAGAAGCTGACGGGTGTCCACTACGATATGAACAACCTCGGAGACGTATATTCCGCTATCCACGCGATCCAGGGCGAACTGGGTCTGACTGGCGTTGCGGCGGCAGAAGCTGGTTCGACGCTGTCCGGCTCGTTCGGTGCCATGAAAGCGGCGTATTCCAATTTCATGGGGTCGATGGCTCTTGGCGAAGACATCAAGGGGCCACTTACCACGCTGATCCAGACGGCAAGCACGTTTTTGTTCGGGAATCTGATTCCGATGGTTGGCAACGTGGTGAAAGCACTTCCAAGTGCAATCATGACAGCAATTCAGGTCGGCATTCCTTCGTTCATGGCGGCGGGGCAGTCAATGCTTGCCAACATCATGAACGGTATGCGCTACGGGCTCCCGCAGTTCGCCGCACAGTTGCCCGTGATGCTTGGCAATGCGCTGAACGCTATCACAGCGGTACTGCCTTCTGTGCTGTCAAAAGGGCGTCAAATCGTCGTCTCACTTGCGAATGGATTCCTTTCGAACCTTCCGGCGTTTATCAATAGTTTGACCGCTATGATTTCGAAATTCACCGCATTCATCAGCAAGAACCTGCCGACGATAGTCAGAGAAGGCGGCAAGATGATCAAGCAGTTGGCGGTCGGTTTTATCAGAAATCTGCCGTCCATCATCGCCG